>Ga0207433_10000521_pt1 | contig 89181 bp, 80 predicted proteins | sample YelNatPaOPGAMG01_FD_187559 | JGI IMG/M metagenome (GOLD analysis project Ga0207433, IMG submission 187559) | Hot spring thermophilic microbial communities from Obsidian Pool, Yellowstone National Park, USA - OP-RAMG-01 (SPAdes) (version 3) | ecosystem: Environmental > Aquatic > Thermal springs...
TACAATTAATCACAATATTGCCTGCCCCAACCGTGAAACAAGTGCCAGAAGCACTGAGGTTGCCATTCATCGTGCAAGATTCATTAACAGTACTGCTGCAACTGAACACATAATGCTCGCCTATGCATCCTTGTTTAGGGTTCCCAAGCGGCGCGAAAACACTAAAGTTAGTTATATTCGCGTAAACATAATTTTCATCAGTTTTAACTCCAAAGCTGCTTGCGAACTTGCTCGTGTTGGTTTCCCAGGTTCCATTGTGCCTTGCCATGAACAAAGTATTTTCATCAACAATTGAAACATCGGAATCATTATAGCTTATATTCAAGAAAAGCCATGCATTAGCACCCAAGTTTGTTGCATTAATGTACTTATTGATAGCTTGGTAACTGCCAGGATTGCTCGGCCTGTTGGCATTAGGAATCACCTTCAAAGCAATAGAGCCATTGTGAGTAAACGATACATTAACATCAGCGCTTGAATCATCTCCTTTGAAGACATTGCCAATAAACGTATTTTTTACATTGCTCGTAGAATCAGAATAAAATGCCCACGAATTCGCATTGCTTCTATTTATGTTGATTATATTGCCAGATACAGTAGAATTAGTTGTAGTGCTGCCAAAATAAATTCCTCTTGAGTTTATGCCAAGAACAGAAATGTTATTATTTGTTAGATTATTCTTGTCATTAGTACTCGTTTCTATAACAATTCCATAACTACTAGATTGGGTTATATATATAGTGTTATTATTGGCTACATTTCTTAAAGCGCCAGTGCTTATATAAATGCCCCTAGTATAAGGACTTACTAGCGAGGTAACAACAGAATTATTAATAAGATTATCATTGCCTCCAGCCACATTGAAGCCATAATTATTAACCCCGCAACTTCCTAAAGTTATTATATTAGAATCCATTGTATAATTATCCGTACTACCAAATCTAATTCCAAAGCAGCTTGTATTTATTGTATTGCTAGTTAAATTGCCGTTATTTGAATTCCCCTGAATATCAATGCCATAAGCATTTGTAGTAATCGTGATATTATTTTGGATAATCTTGCTATTCATACTATATTGAGATATGTATACCCCAGCCGAGCCTGCAGTTATATTATTGTTCTTTATAGTCGTGCCATTGCTATAATAATAGACATAAATCCCATAGCCATCAGAAGCACTAGTATTAATTCTCGAGCTTTCAACTGTGTTGTTCATACTGTAATAGTAAAGATAAATTCCTTTATAGCCCGAGCTCCTTATATTTGAAATATTGCTGTTGTTGCTCGATTCAAGATAAACAGCCCACTGGTTGTTGCTTGCGTTAGAATTCCTTACAGTTATGTTGTTGGAATAAACAACAGCAATTGCATTGCCTAAAGAATTTTCATTGTTAATGTTACAGTTTTCTACAATAATGTTTTGCGAATTAGCAACAGTAATCTTGCCTATGTCTCCCGCAGTGACATTTGTATTGTTCAATGTAGCTTGATTCAAACTTGAGCAATCAATATTAGAAGCATAGTTGTTGAAATAATAAATAGGATAGCCATTGACAAGATTACTAGTGTCAATACTATGGTTGAAATCCCATTTGTCAGTGCCATCCATGTAAAGGCCATATCTTGAGTTGTTTATCTGATTGTCTTGCAAAGTGCTATTTTCGCATTGTGAAAGATAGATTCCATAGCTTGTAGCATTTAATACGGTATTGTTCTTCACGAAAGTATCAGCAACAGTTCCGCTGCCAAGATAAATGCCCCTGTCTGATTTCTGAATAATGTTGTTTGTTAGATTATTCCCACGATTAGTCCCATAGGAAATCCAGATTCCATAAGCGCCAGAGCCAGAAACATTGATTGTATTATTGTTAATCAAATTTCTATCAGCACCGCTATAAAGATAAATTCCGTGAGCATTTGAGTTAGTTGTCTTGACAAAGCTATTATTAATTTTGCTGTCGTAAGAAGGAGATAGATAAATCCCGTAAGAGTTATAGCCAGAAGTGTAAACAGTATCATAATTCTCAGTAATATTGTGAGAATCTGAAATAAAAACACCATAAGCGTATGAGCCAGTCGTGTTTATTATGTTATAGGACATGTTATTATTGTTACTCAACTGCATGAAATATATGCCATAGCAAGAACTGCAATTCGAACTGAGATTATTGCCGCTTATATTGTTGCTTGTCGAATAAGATTCTATGCTCACAACTCTTCCAGAATTAAACACCCTAACATCATTGTTCCTTATTGTATTGTTTATGCTATAAGAGTTTAAATAAATTCCATGGCCATTGCTTCCTGTGGTATTGATCTTTGTGTTTCCTACAAAATTGTGCGAGCTCTGATAAAGATAAATCCCTTTGTAACCTGAGCTATTAATATTCGAGAGGTTGCTGTTGTTGCTCGATTCAAGATAAACAGCCCACTGGTTGTTGCTTGCGTTAGAATTCCTTACAGTTATGTTGTTGGAATAAACAACAGCAATTGCATTGCCTAAAGAATTTTCATTGTTAATGTTACAGTTTTCTACAATAATGTTTTGCGAATTAGCAACAGTAATCTTGCCTATGTCTCCCGCAGTGACATTTGTATTGTTCAATGTAGCTTGATTCAAACTTGAGCAATCAATATTAGAAGCATAGTTGTTGAAATAATAAATAGGATAGCCATTGACAAGATTACTAGTGTCAATACTATGGTTGAAATCCCATTTGTCAGTGCCATCCATGTAAAGGCCATATCTTGAGTTGTTTATCTGATTGTCTTGCAAAGTGCTATTTTCGCATTGTGAAAGATAGATTCCATAGCTTGTAGCATTTAATACGGTATTGTTCTTCACGAAAGTATCAGCAACAGTTCCGCTGCCAAGATAAATGCCCCTGTCTGATTTCTGAATAATGTTGTTTGTTAGATTATTCCCACGATTAGTCCCATAGGAAATCCAGATTCCATAAGCGCCAGAGCCAGAAACATTGATTGTATTATTGTTAATCAAATTTCTATCAGCACCGCTATAAAGATAAATTCCGTGGCTGTTGCTTCCATTTGTCTTAATAATTGAGTTATTCACAATATTATCGTTGGATCCAGAATAAATATAAACCCCATAAGAAGTAGTACTGTAAAGAGTGGCATTGTTTCCGTTTAGTGTATTGTTCGAGCTTGAAGTCAATGCAATCGCATCAGAGTTCGAGCCTGTTAAGAGTATATTTGCATTAGACAGAGAATTGAAATGCGAGTAATCAATATAGACCCCATAAGCGCTGCTAGCCGTCGCAGTAATAGTGACATCAGTTATAGTATTGTTCTTGCTGTTGTAGATATAAATTGCCCTTGCGTTTGCCGAGAGATTAATGTTCGAGATTGTTGTGTAATAGACATTGCCGTTCAGGTAAATTCCATAATTGCTGTCTTTCACAGTCAAGTCTTTGATTACGCTCGAGTTCTTTGTGATTTCAAAAGCATGGTTGCTAGTAGAAGTTGCCTTGACAATAGTGTCTGAAATTGTCTCGGAATAGCCGTCTATTGTTACTGTTTTATTAACTTTGACATTTTCAGTATAAGTTCCAGGGCATACAGTTATGACAGAGCCGTTGCTTGCCGCATTTATTGCTGCCTGAATAGTACTGTAGTAAGCCTCGCCCGTAATGCATGCCGGACTCGAAGCATTAACAACAAGATTCGCTGTTTCTTGACTCGTGCCAATGACATAAGCAAAAGGCTCATTGCCGCTATATTTTCTCAAAATAAAATCGTCAAAACTACCATAAGAAAGATAACCCAAATTTATTCCAGCTGTCGCTCCGCTTCTCGTGTTCCATTGTTGTGTTACTTGCCAGTCAGGCCTTTCTGAGCCAACTTGCCAGCTTCTTCCATACTCGTTGTCCCACATCAATCCCATTGTAGTAGCCATCTCGAACCAGTACCAATTGTCCTCGCTATAAGTAAAACCAGGATAAGCCTCGTTGCCCCAAGCAACCCAGTCATCCAAGAAAACAACCGAGCTCATGTTATCATACTTAATCAAAAGATTATAACCATCACCGCTCCCGTCCCATGCATGCTTCATTGCAATTCCCAACCTATAATCGCTCGAATCAAGATAATCTGGCCTTATTTTGGCCATAACTGCAAAGTCATATGTCATGCCATCAGTCGTATTAATATAGAGTTTAGCTACATCGTTGTAAGAACTGGTATTCATGAATATGACTCCATTTTCCTCGTAAATCGGGCCAGTGTTGTTCATCCATTCTGGCGCAATACTGCCATCATTGAAATCATCTCCGAATAAGAACGTTGTGCTTATATTGCTCTTGCTCGTCGCTATGGGATTTCCATAATACATGTAAATGGTCTGATTTTCGCTATCGCTTATTGGATCTTTGATTTCAACCCAAACAAGTGCCCATACACCATTGCTCTTTTCCTGAATCCAGTAATCCAATTCAGTTGTATTGTCATCATCCACAAACCTCAAATCATCAAAATCGTTCTGCATGTCAGTGTCATAGCTTATGTTAATCGGAATTGAGTAGTATTCGGGCGAGCCACCATTAGGGCCCCATACAAATATAGGCACTCTTCTGCTCCAGCTCGAGTTCCACCATGCAAGTTCTGGCTCAATATACATGGCTCCGGGCGCAATTTCCGAGGCATTCAAGCTTATTTTCCAGTCAATATTATTATCGCCAAGCTTTGCTTTCTTGACTCCTGAAACTTTAACAAGATTGTTGCCAGCATCTAAGCCAACCTCAATCAAAGGCTTCCATTCAATAACATTATACTTTTCAATATGGCTTCCTTTCACGCATATTTTCTTTGCTCCTGGTGTTATTGGCGATTCACCGCAAGGCTCGTAATCATAAACTACTTTTTCTTTTGAAACATTCACGGCTTTTTCCAAAACAAAATTCTCCAGACTATCTTCGGTTTCCAAGAACCACAAGTCAATCAAGTTAGTGTCAAGCCAGTGTTCTTTGTTTACTTTCAGCTTCTTTTCCTTGCTTCCCTTTGCCTTGTCTTTCTCCTTCAACTCAAGCTCTTTTTCTTCAACAAGTTCCGAAACCTTGGCCTCGTCTAATTTTATTTTCCCATGCTTTTCTTTAACAAAACTTTCTGGAACATAAATATTAATTATCGACTCGCAATTAACAAGACATTGTTCTGTGTTAGAAATCAGTGTAACTTGGATTGTCTCGTTTGTTGTGCTAATGCCAGCGTAAGCGCTAAACTCGCTAACATTGAATGTTACAGTTTCATTGTCTTGTTCAAAACTCAAGTTTGTTTCTTGCCACTCGCCATTGCATTCAAATTCTTCAATATTCCAACCATTGCACTTTACTATCTTTGTAATATTGCTATTGCTACTGTTTGGGCTGTTTTTCAATTTTGCTAAAGTTATTCTTGCGCTTTCAATTTTTATCTCGTTACTAGGCTCGATAGCAAAAATTTCTGTTGCGATTCCCTCGCTAATGTGTTTTTGTGTTGGCTTGTCGATTTGTATAGTAACACTATCTTTCCAAGAAATGAAATTTATAGTTGAATTGTATAAAATTTCAGTTTCTTCTTCAGTTCTATTTTCCTTGCCCGCTCCAAACTTGTTTTTAACTGCAAGGCCGGTTATAGATAAATTCTCGTTAGAAATTGTTTCATTCTCTATGGAGATATTTTCTTCTGTAGCATTTCCTTCCGGCTCTTCAGTAATGTTTATCTCTGTAGCATTAGTTTCTGTGGCGTTAGTTTCAGTGATGTTTTCTTCTGTAACATTTTCTTCTGTCACATTCTCTTCCGAAAAAACATTCGCATTAATTCTGAACTTCTCGTTGCCATTCACCACTACCTTGCTGACATCTATCTTTACTCGTGTAGTGTTCAAAGTCAAACTGTCCCAGACTGCGCCATCTTTATTAACAAGGGCTATAGAATAATTCTTTGGCTCAATAACTTCTATCTTAACCAAATTGCTCTCGGTTTCGTTCTCTCCATCACTAGCATAAAATCTGGTGTAGCGTCTTCCTACAAAATCTTTTTCCGGGATTATAAAAGCTATGTTGTCTTCAATCTCTATTGTAATATTATTAACTTCTGCTGCCCTAAACTCAAGAGATTTGTTATCTTCAAAAAATTCTGACAAGTCAAGGGATGTATTCGTGTTTTTAAGTAACACCAAGTCCGGGATAGGCTTGATAAGAATGGGCGCCCCACTAACATTTTTATAAGTAACATTAGTCAAATTCAAGAAATTAATTTGAACAGAAGTTTGTGCGATAGTGCTATTCCCGTACACCAGTTCCAAATTTAGAATATAGGTTCCTTCTTGTTCGGCTGTAAAATTAAACATATCAAGGGTTATATCGAGCAAGTGTTCTTCCCCAGTCAAGAACTCGGGGCCAAAACCTGCGATTCTTTCTTTATAGTTTGTCGTAACCTTGACTTTATCTTTTTTTACTTCTACATCAACAGCAGAATCCTCAAGAGTTTTGTTTTCTGTTCTTACACTACCTGATACAAGTGTTGCAGTTTCATTTCTAAGATCATAGACAAAATCTCTATCAACAGAACAATTACCCTCAACAATTCTAGATTCACTTATGGCTGCGCCAGTAAGTGCGTTTTGGGAAGACTCTCCAGAAGATTCTTGAGAATGCGCTTCAGTTTCTTGCGCCTCAGGCGGTTGCTCGGGCTGCTGTTCTCCTTCTGATGGTTGCTCTGCTGGAGTTTCTTCAGGAGGCGGTTCCGGTAGTTGTTCAGGCGGTTGTTCTTCGGGTTGCTCCGAAGGAATCTCAGGCTGGCCTTCTGTAGCATTTCCTTCCGGCTCTTCAGTAATGTTTATCTCTGTAGCATTAGTTTCTGTGGCGTTAGTTTCAGTGATGTTTTCTTCTGTAACATTTTCTTCTGTCACATTCTCTTCAGTAATGTTTTCTGTCACAAAAGGGATTATTTCTAACTGGAAGAAAACATCTACTGGAACTTCTTTGTAACCAGGGAAACCATAACCTTCGCCATGCCCTTGGATTTCTTGGGCTCGAATAACATAAAAATCTTGTTCCTGTTTTTCCAAGGAACTATTAGTCAAAGCAATGAATTCTTCTAGGCTTAGCTCTTTGCTTTGGTTATTAAAACTAATTTTTATTATAGAATCGGCAGGATAAAACTCTCCTTCAGCAAAATCTAATTTTAACTCGCCCTTAACCACTTCGTTCAAATAATAAGTATCTTTTTCTAAGTCCAAAATCAACCCGCCGGTTATTTGCGGCCGCGGGGTAAGAACATACAATAGTATCAAAAACACAAGGATAGCCAACAAACCCAAAATAGCAAACTCAAGAAATCGAACTTTTTTCTTTAGCAAAACATTTTCATTTTCTACTTCCTCAACTTTTTTTAGATACTTGCTTTTTACACTACCATCTTTATCACGGTAACTATGATACTCATAAGGCCCGTAAAGTTTCCCCCCTATTTTTATGTATCTTTTATAAACCATAGCAAAATTATTCAGGCGTATTTTTTACTCTTTTTTATAGTTTTTTTACACTACACTCTTAAAAAATGAAGAAAAAAAGCTATATAAATCTTTTTGAAAATTTGGCAAATCCAAAATTACCATTACCAAAATATATAGAAAATTTAAAGAAAAATTATATTTTTACTTCTGTAAATCGCGCTTCTTCTTCCGCGGTTTCTTGTACTTTTGGCCTAGCAAACTTAATCGCTTTTGTAGCGTAAAGTATAGCAAGGATTATTACAACTGCAGCAACTGCAATTATAGCATAAACATACCACGCCATTCCCTTGCAAGGCCTTGTTTCTGTTCTTGGCTTAGTAAATTCGGTACCACAATTATTAATGTCAATACAAATTTTTTCTTGTTTTCCATTAATACAAGGACCCCACTTGCAATCCCATTGTTCAGCACAACAATCACGAAGTTGTACATAAGAATAGTTCATAGGATTACATCTGTTGATGTCCTCGCAAACTGCGCTCTGCTCTTGGGTTTCTTGATTACAATAACTCCATTCTGAACATTGCCAACTTTCTTCACAACCAGGAACACAGCTTTCGGTTTGTATAAACTTTGTTCCAGAAGGCAAACAGTAAGTAGGCTTCAAGTAAGTAGTTCCGCAACGCCTGGCATCATAACACTCTCTTGTTCTTTGGCCCGCAATGCACTCGCTCCATGGAGTATATTGCCAAGATTCTATGCAAGTGCCTCCGCCTCCTCCACCACTGCCTCCACCGCCACTGCCTCTGCACTCGCTGTCAACACTGCACTGGTCAGGTCCAGAACCAGCTGCCCATGAACAATTATTTACACCAATACAGGCCCTATGTGAAGCAACATTGAAAGTTTCGACAGCAGAAGCAAGCAAAAACGTAGTGGGCATCGTACCGGGATTGTAAATTAACTCCACTGTAAAATTGTATGTGCCTCTTTCTTGCGGCGCTTTTATATTTAGTTTTGATAACTTTATCTGGTAAATATTGTTCCAGTTATCACAGGAATAATTACTTATTTTGCATTGGCCTTCTTTACAACCATAATTGCAAGCACTATAAGTCAAGTCGCAAACATCAGGAGTGTACCATCCCTCACTATCGCTGCCTTGGTACAAGCACACTGGCGCGAATTTTTCTCTATTAGAACATTTTTTATAAATAATTAATCTCTCGCTGCCAGAGCATTTAGCATACCACCCCTCGCTTCTTGTTCCTACATAACTACAAGAAACAGAAGAGCACTCACTGCAAATGTCCCATTTTATCAAGTTATTCCCGGTACAATAATATTCTGCAACACTTTCTTGACCTCCAGGAATCGTAGGCATACACTCATCATTATAACTGCCATAAGTATCAGTGCATGTTCCAAAAACATATGGCCTGTTGCCCCTGTCTGTATCAGTACAGGTAGGAGAAGGCCCCTGTTCCTTGCATCTACCCTCGCTCATAATACACCCATTTTGGCATGTGATTTGTTGACCTTCACACATACCAGAAACACCAGGGCAATAATACTCAAACAAGGTTTTCTCGTCAATACAATAATCTGCCTTGACAAAAGGTAGTTGGCTAGAATCGTGGCAAACCCCATAAACGAAAGGATCACCATGATCGTCATCAGTACAAACTGAAGCTGCACCGAAACTTACTGTTTTTTCATTATTATTTTCATTCGATTCAGCCACCGAATCAGTACTATCGACCACAACTTTTACTATTTTTCCTTCCAAGTAATAATTCCCTATATCCAAAATAATTTCATTTCCCGCGCCCAATCCAGGTATCTCTTGCTCGAAGAATTTTTCAGATGCACCATTGTTAATCCAATAGCCCTCTACAAAAAAAGTATCAAAAGCTGTTGCCTCGCCTATGTTTTTTATTTTAGTATAAAGTTTTTTAACTGGCTGTATACCCTGGCCAGGCGTAGAACTTATGCCTAAACCACCCCCAAGATCTACTGAATAAATCTCAACTACAGTGAGGTCTGGAAGCTGGACTGGTGGTTGTTGTCCAGGTTGCGAAATAGCTTCGCCAGACATTGGGGGCTCTACAATTGGCGGAGCAGGCATAGCACAGGAGCTGAAACCATAGCCATCACCAGGAAGAGGATTACCATTGTTGATGTAATTCCCGCTAGTATAGTTACCGCTATTAGGAGTTTCTGATATGGCAATTACCGCTTTAAGTGGCAAGGTGAATTCGTAAAGCGAAGAACCATTACTTTTTACAGAGAAAACTACATCTGTCGTTTCTGGGATGAGGTCTCCTTCCTGCATTTGTATGAAAACATTCCCTTGTAGATATTCGCCAGGCCCATAGTCTGTCTGAGAAAAACTAATCATGTCAGTAATTCTTCCTGTAAGATCTTTTGGAGGTATCACAAGAAGAATGAGCACCAGCAACAAGAAAATGGCCAAAGGCAAGAAAGGCATGCCAAAAACTTTGTTTTCCTTGTTCTCGTAAGTCTTTTTGAATTTTGTAATTTTTTTTGTAATCATTCTTTTTTATTCTCTTTTTCTAATTAAAAACAAAAGAGGTATTTAAATTTTGCTTAATTCCGAGTTTACCAAATCTTCTGGCCACCCTGCTTCTATTAATTTTCTTTTGATTTCTTCTTTGCCCATGCCTGCTGCCAGGGCGCTCTTGATATAATTCGTTAATTCAGGATATTTTGCAGCAGTAACTGTTCCCGTGCTTGAAACTGCCCCGGCCCCAATGCCAGCTTCTGTAGTGCCGAAACTGGTTTCAGCTTTCGCCTTTTTTGGTACCTTTATCACATTCGTTGCTAAAAGAACAACAATTGTAACCACTATCACCGCTATGATTATAACAAGGATAACCCACCACGATATTGCTTTAGTTTCACTAATTGAACTGCATCGCCTGGATTGTTCTTGCGGCTTGGTAAAGCTAGTTCCGCAGCCATTGAGTTCCTGACAAGTTAAAGTTTCTATACCATTAATACAAGGCCCCCAAGTACAACTCCACTCTTCCTGGCAACAATCCCTCACTTGTGTATAACTAGCATTTTGTGGATTGCATCTATTCAAGTCTGAACAAGTCATGCTTTGAATCGAAGCGCCTTGATATTCGTAACAAGCGCTCCATTCATCGCATTGCCAGGAAGGAACACAACAATCTTTAACTTCAATATATTTGTTTCCTATTTGTATGCAAGAAGCCGGCTTGAATTCTGTAGTTCCACAATGCCTAGCATCATAGCACTCCCTCTGCATTTTTCCTTGTATACAATCTGTCCAAGAGGTGTATTGCCAATTTTCATAACATCCCTGGGCGCTTCTGCAATCTGCATTGCTCGAACATCTATCGGTACAGTTTTGGGTTTCTGGATTGCAAGAAACCTGAACACAAGTATCGCTAGAACTACATCTCCTAACAAGTACAGTAGGACTGACACTTATGTTTACTGCATCAGTATCTATAATTTTGTTTTGGTAATAGAAAACCATGTTCAAAGTATAAACGCCGGCATATTCAGGAGCTTTCAAGCCCAGGTTTTTCAGAGAAGTGTAGTATACATTTGGATTATTCCAATTCTCGCAGCTATAAGGCAACAACTGAACTGCTTTGATATTGTTTCCTTCATTGTCTTCTGGTACACTATTGTTAACATCTACATAAGCATAAACCGCTACAGTTTTGCCTTCTATGTTTGTATTACTTGCCTTCGAGTAACTAGCGCCAGGACCTAACGAGCTCGTAATCGGGATTAATTCTGTTGCATTAACTCCTAAAGAAATATTTATCAACAAATTGAAACTCTGATTGACTGTTCCGTTTCCAATGTTTTTAATAGTTATGAGAGCATTCTTTGTGTCTGCGGTCCTAGAAATCCTCTCAATAATCAAGTCAGGCTTCGGAGGCACTACACAAGCGCCATCTATACAGACTAGTCCATTCTGGCAGTATAACTCCAAGTAGCTACATTTATCTTCAGGCAATTTACAATAATATTCCTGAACCCGAGAACTGTCGATACATGTATCGCCCAATCCAGGAGGCATCCCCTCGTAACATGCTCCTGCAACTTCTGGGTTTAGGCCCTTATCGGTATCATAACACTGCGGTGGTTGCGCTTCTTTACACCTACCATCTTCACAACCATTTTCACAATAAACATTGTTCGGGATACAGACATCGAATTCTGGAGATGAGCTTATCCCCGGACTGCTGCCAGGGCCACCAGGACCGCCAGGACTACCGCAAGTATATTCAACAACATGATAAGAAGGTAATTCAGCAAAACAATAATCTTCGTACAAGTACTGATCAGAAAAATCTATACATTTTGCTTTTACTGAAGTATCGTTGCCGCCGTCATAATCATAACATCCAAGATATGCTTTCTTAATGTTATTGTTTTCATTACTTTCCCTAGTAACATTATAATAATCAGCGAAAACACTCAATTCTTGGTCTCTCATTGATTCGAGAGGCATTATCTGGAAATCATAAAAAGCATTGGCCGCAAGAGAAATGCTAATTTCTTTGTAATTCCCTAAGCCTGGCATGTAAGGCACTGAATTCCATTCAGCCCTCACAACAAAGTTGTTAGCATTCGCATTCCCTATGTTCTGAATTGTTGCATAAACATACTTTATAGGGATAGAGCCACCACTTCCCATTACCCCAACTTCTCCAGTAGGCGGCTGAGATGATGAATCGCTGATATAAATTTTGGTAACAATCAAGTCAGGCATTGGCTGGGGGACGCTTTCGGTAGCGTAGCCTGTAAGAACTCTGCTCCTTTGCCACGAATATGCCCCAGATGCCCCAGAATTCCACGTCCCATATCCATAAGCCCCAACGCTCCCGCCATTGCCGTTAGTATAACAATAACCAAAGCCTGGACCGCTTCCGTTCAATTGATTACCAGTGGTTGCATTCACGTTATAGTAACTTCCATTCAAGGAATAATTTCCATTCCAAGGCGTAGTTGATTTGAAAATAACTTCGTACAAGGGCTTGCTCACTATACTAGAGCATTTGTCCCAGCATTCTTTGTTTCCAGAACACTGTAGATTAGCGTAAAAGCCACCGATGCCCTTCCCCGGATCACAACATTTCAACGGGCTAGAACAATTGAAAACAGCATAATTCTCGCCACAATTTTCCCATGGCCCATACAACCATCCTTCTTCAGTTGCATTGACACATCTCTTTGAAGTTTTATTGTAAATTTCCCATCTTATGATGCCTTCTCCTGTAGTAAAGTTAGCAAAAGAACAGGCATAATAATAATTGCATTTTACAGAACTAAAACTAAAGTTGATAGCGCTGTTGTAAGGAATCATATCGCCAGGATAAAATCTCAATATAAAAGTCCCAGACAAATCCTCATTAGCAGAATAGCTCGTTTTTGTCAAATTGAAGCCCCCAACGACTTCGCCAGTAATAGGAACAGCGGTTCCAAAAACGTTATCCGAAGTTTGTAATCCTAAACTTGACTGTGTTTTTGGATTAGGAAAAACACCCATTGGTGGTATCACAAGAAGAATGAGCACCAGCAACAAGAAAATGGCCAAAGGCAAGAAAGGCATGCCAAAAAAAATTTCGCGTTTTTTCCTTCTTCTGTAATCGATTCTCTTAGAAATTACCATCTTTTTACTATGTTATTAAAAATTTCGGCTATTTAAATTTTATCGATATATTATAGCTATCCTTTTATGTTTCCTATAGGTTTAAGCCTTGCTACTTTTCTCGCAAGATTAGCGTTATGGATTGCTTCGACAACATCTTCTACTGGTTTGTAAGCAAGAGGCGCTTCTTCAGCAAGGCCGCTCATGCTATGCGCCCTAACATAAACTCCCCTCGAATCGAGCTCCTTGACAAGTGTAGAGCCCCAGAATTTTTTCTTCGCGCTAGTTCTTGACATTGCTCTTCCGGCGCCATGACAAGCACTAAAGAAAGCTTTATCGCCCTCGGTAGTGCCGTGCAAAATATAACTGTAAGTTCCCATGGTGCCACCAATCAAGACGGGCTGCCCAATATTGCGATAGGCTTTTGGCAACTCTTCGCGCCCAGGGCCGAAAGCTCTCGTAGCGCCCTTGCGATGAACATAAACTACTTTACTTTTTCCTTCAACGACATGCTTTTCAGCCTTGCAAGAATTGTGAGAAATTTCATAAAAAGTTTCAACATTACATTTAGGAAAAACTTTCTCGAAACCTTCTCTTACAAGAGCCGCTATAACTTGCCTGTTCGCATGAGCATAATTCAATGCACAGCACATTGCTCCAAAATAACGCTGACCTTCCTCGCTCTGGATTGGAGCGCATACAAGCTCTCGCTCGCGAATCGGAATTTTGTACTTGCGGGAAGCCTCGGCCAAAACCTTCAAGTAATCAGTGCCAATTTGATGTCCCAATGCCCTCGAGCCGCAATGAATCCAAACAAAAACTTGTCCTTTACCTAGGCCGAATTGCCTTGCGGCTTCTTCGTCATAAATCTCATCGATATATTGCACTTCTAAATAATGATTGCCGCTGCCGAGTGTGCCAACCTGTTTTTTTTCGCGCTTCATCGCCAAAGCACTGACTGCCTCGGGCATTGCGCCCTTTATTGTGCCATTATCTTCAATGAACTCGAGGTCGCGCTCGGTGCCATAGCCCTTCTCGACAACCCACCTCGCTCCTTCTTGCAACAATTCATTCACTTCTGCATCACTCAATAGAATTTTGCCCCTAGAACCTAGCCCAGCAGGAACAATCTCGAACAGTTTATCAATGAGCTCCTTAATTTTAGGCTGCACATCTTTCAACATCAAGTCGGTTTTCAGTGCCCTAACACCACAGCCGCCATCAAAACCAACCCCACCGACACTAACAACGCCTTCATCAGCATCAAAGGCACCAACTCCGCCTATAGGAAAGCCGTAACCCCAGTGAGCATCTGCCATTGCAATGCTAGCTTTTTGAATTCCTGGCAAAGAAGCCACATTCGAGACTTGTTCCCAGACTTTATCGTCCATCTCTTGCACAAGCTTCCTCGAAGCAAATATCTTCCCGGGCACTCTCATATCTCCTTGTTTCGGAATTTCCCACTCATAATCGTTAATCTTCTTGAATTTCTTGATGTCCATTTTATCAAACATCTACAATGCACTGGGCTATATATTTTTTTGTTTTCTTGTCTTTATAAACTTTCAACTGCGAGTAAGTCGCGCCCTTGACCTCATCCTTGACATTATGCTTTTCTGCATTGAATTTCTCGCCATAAGCATTGCCCTTCAACTGTAGAGGTTTTCCTTCCACAATTTTTGCCTCGAACTTCGAAAAAACCATATCATGCAAAGAAGCTTGTGTCAACAAGGTGTTGAGCCATTCAACAAAAAGCTCTTCGATGTTCTCTGCTTGGCACTCTATCTTTATTTTTTTCCTTGCTTCTACTTTCTTAACATCTACTTCTACATCGAAAAGTGCCTTGGCGGCTTCTTCGAATGCTTCTCCTATTGTTCTGCCCTTGCCCCTAATTCCTATGTCTGCCTCGTGCGGGAAAGTTTCGTATGCCATTTTTTATTTGTGTATTATTTTTATTTCCTTTTTATTTTTATCGTCAACTGCTTCCTGTTAATTTTTCCATACAAAGACACAGAGCTTTTTTGGATCATAATTGCTTGAATTCGAAGCGATAATTGCTGAAGCCCCATAAATTTCTTTTTCTGGCAAATTAAGATTACAAATACTGTCAGTCGTATTAATAGCAACATCCAAAGACAAACCAGGGTTTATTTTAACAAGCTCAATTTTCAATGACTCGTTAACAGCTCCACTCGAGCCAGCCAATATGGCATTCCTTACACTTTCATTTTTCTGTGCATATTCAACGAGCATATTTGCAATATCATAAAAATTTGGTTTTTCTCGTAATGCCTTGGTTTCTTGGGCTTGCTTTGCCATTGCAATAAAAACAAAACCAAACAAAATCATCACAGCTATAACAGATTCAACAATCATCAGCCATCCTCTTTTGTTCAATTTTTCTCTTTGAAATTTCATTTTTTCTTTTTGCTTTTTTGCTTTTTTTACTTTGCCTTTTTACCATACCATCATATTGATTGTAACATCGAAAACATTAAGAGTGCCCCCGACTCCAGACATTATAGTTGCAGGAAATTGTTTAGCTTTTACAGGAGCCTCCAAAGGCTTTGTCGGAGCCACGATACTGACCAAGGGTCCTGAAGAAGAGGTCACATTTATTGTAAAATCTTTCTGGAGGTTATACTTTGTCTTAAAATTTTGATAATTGTTTTTTAGCCAGCTCAATTTCTCGAAGATAAAAACTTTATCTTGATAGGCAATACTGTAATTGTACTTTCCTTTTGTTAATTCTACAATATTAGTGCAAGCCCCAAGTCTATTATCGTCAGAACCAACTTCTAGCGGAAATGACCAAATAACAAATTGTCCTGACTTGTTAATTATAAGATGCCCGCCACTTATGTTAAAATACACCCCTGCGCCCAAGGAAACGTTTTTTTCTTCGCCAGAAATACTCGAATGCAAAGGAATTTTGAAACAATCGCCTTCAGCATCAATACCCAAAGTAGTTACATTGTAACTAATTTCGGTTTCGTTTCTAAGGCTCCTTTCGAGGGTCGCAAGGAAAATTTCAGGGGGCTCTTGCCTGAAACCAACAAAAGTAATATAATAAACAACAAGCACTATAGAAAAGACAAAAATAGTGACGGCAACAATCATCTCTACGTTTGTCAGGCCTCTTTTTTCTGCTTTTTTCATTCAAGAAACAAGCAGTTTTCTTTTAAAAATCTTCTTATTAAAATTTATTGTGCAACAAAATTATTGTGCAGCCCTGAAAAGCTTGTACTGAGAAGGCAACAAAGAATATTTGCCATTGTTAAAAACATTTTCAATTGCTTCTTCATCAGCCCCCCTGACAGTGAATATCTGCGAGCCAAGGTACAGGCCCTTGCTTTCTTCTCCAATGCAAAAAAGTTTTCTAAAAAAGTTTCTTACAGAATCTTGCTTTTGGGTCGCCAAGGAAGAAACATAAGGCCACAAGCTCCTACCCTCGAGAATCCTGTCAATCCAATCCCATTTCAACGATTCATCTTTGAGCGTAGGATACCAAGGAACTAAAGTAATATAAAAAAACTCATTCTTATTTTTATTCCATGCCATTATAGGCATCAAAAGTTCCCCGCCCAAAACTTCATAGTCTAGGCGGTATTTATTGACACATTCTACGCCCATATTATAGATTTTTCTCTTGCCTCTTGCCTTTATCTGTGCTCTTATTCCTTCTTCTCCCCCAACATAAGCATCTTCATAATCCAAACGTATCTCTCCCAATTTTTTCTCCGGCGTTAGTATCAATTGTTCATTAGCCATATCACTAATGATTTCTTTTGCAAAAACTCTTGTCGGGTTTTCGATGCGATAGATCTCTTGGATTCTAACTTTAGTGGAATCCGGCGACTCTGCATACCTTTTCCTGTCAAGGAAAAGCTCTGCTTTGTCCTTGATTTGCTCGAGCAAACTATTCTTGAACATGTTGAAGTAAGATTCGCTAGCTTGTGCTTGCAGTATCAAACCAAAATTGAAGATATAATTCTTGTCCTCGCTTTTTATAGTGTCCATAATTTTTCTTCTTTTTTCTTCAGTTTCTTCAAGTGCTTCCTTAATTTGTTTTTCTAGATTTTTTTTCTCCTTGTTTAATCTGGCTATTTCTTCTCTCCCCATGGCGCTAGCCTCTTTATTTTCTAGCCTTCTTTTTATTTCTTCTTCTATTCGTCTCTTTTCATTTTCAAGTCTTTTTATTTCTTGTCCTATTTCTATTCCATTTTCTCGTGCATATACATGTTCTTCAACAGATTCTTCGACTTCGCTCGGGATATGCCCAACAAAATACAAATCTCCTTCGCTATAAATTTCTTCGAGTGGCTTTGGATTTGGGGCATGTGGAACAATAAATTTTATCAAGCACTTAGTTCCTGTTGAAGTTTCCTTAAATTTAATAGTGTGTGTAGGATCGCTGTGGAAATAAGGAGAATTTTCAGAGTTTTCTACTTTCAATCCAATAATATAATGCAAAAGATCTTGAACTTTCGCAGGCAATATCTTGCGATATTCTCCTGCAATATATTTTTCAGTTTCTTCTTTTAGCAATTTTCTTGCAAGCTCTTCGCTGGGATTTTTCCAATACTTGGCCTTTATTTCTCGCTGTTTTATAAGTTCAATCAACGCTCCCTTGGGCGCCCTAATGTGTGTAGCAACAGTTACCTCAACTTCGCCAGCATTATGTTTTTTTTGTACCCATCCGAATTCCGCATCTACGAGATTTGGCAAAGAAAGCTGTCTCAAAGTTGACATCTCTTCTGGAACATATGCATTTTGGCTTGAATGTCCTTTCTCCATTTTACCTTACCCCCATATAGAATTTTTCTTTTATAAAGTTTTCCATTTTAAAGTGATAACAATTACTTTTGCACCTCCTTATACCATTTGATAAACTTATCAGTATGAGCACTGGTTGGCAATACTGCATAAACATCAAATTCCCATGGGCGTTTGCCAGCATATTCCCCAAGATAGATTATAGGGGCCTTTACCAAGTTAGTCCTGTAAGCCCTGAAGGGCCATCTTGACACTTTGTTATCGACCTTCTCACCATTGCCAATCCTTTGGGTGCACTCGGTCAAAAGTACATCCAAAACTGCGTTCGTAGCAATCTTTCCCTTTTCTTTTTTCTCTTCAAGCTCCTTGTATGCCTCATCCAAAGCATCCTTTATCTTGCCAGGCAATTTTTTCAAAGAATTTTCATCTCCTTTGTTTATATAATCCTGCAAAATCGCAAGTTCGTTTTTTAGTTCTCCTATAAGATCATAAATTATCGCACCTTTCTTACCCTGGCCAGAAGCAAACAAAACAAACTCACTTTTTACATTGTATACTCTACCCTCGAGATCTTTGCATGTTATGCCATTTTCGCCGTACTCTTTGCCGTTCGTGTACAAAAGTTTCGCTACCCCTATAACTTCCGAGCTCGCTAGTTTATCCGGGATATATCCAAATACAGCACCACTACGATAGTTGATATCGTATCCACTTTTCTTAATGAATTCTGGATTCTGTAAAGCCTGTTGTTCTTCATAATAATCTTTAACTGCAAGAAGCCATCTCAATGCAACCCAATCATCTTCGAGTAAGAAAACCCCGCCATCTCCCCCATACAAATGAGCGACTTTTTTTGTACCAACTTTTGAAGCATGTTTCCAGAAGATGGAATTGTCCTTTGTCTCGCGTGGATTCTGCAACATAAACTGATAATGAATATCATGCAAAGCATCCTCAGCTTCCTTGTCCGTCATTCCTAACGATTTGAAGTATTCTCTAATTTTTTCAGAATTTACTAAATCAGTCCCCCAAACCAATCCAACTATCCAGTTCTGGAACATTGCACGTTTTCCAGTAAGATCCGCCAATTTTTTCTTTTCGTAAAGTTCCTCTTCTTTTCCCTTGAAAGAGGTTTTAGAAACGTCGACTACGTTGGGATAAACAATATTAACAAGCCAGTCTTGCTGTTGTAAAATTTTCGCTAACTCCTTGAATTTACCGAATGTTACTTCGGGGTTCACAATCCCCTGATCCATCAATTCATTAATTGCACTTAGCTCTTGCGCGACATAATCAATCACACCAGGATTGTAAACTAAGCGCTCTGTAAGGCCTGGTTCCTTATTTTCTCTAAGAGCCCTAACAATTTTCTGGGCATCCTTTACATTTTGGAAAATAGAATCAAGTTCATCAGCAGAAAGTCGGCTGATATATTTTAATAATTGTCTTCTTATAATGCGATATTCGTCGGCCCTAATCCTTTCAGTATCTTCTGCCTTGAGAACTTTTGGATACAGCAAAAGTTTTCCCAATACCACTTCTTTGTCAATTCCAAAAATTCTTTTTTCTACAATGGCAGTATCTATGCCTTTAAAAAAGAAAGAAGCCCCAGATTTAAATCCAATTTTATCGCTAACTGAATTGAAAAGGCTCTTCAGTATTGGTTTTATTATATAATGTCTAAACATCACATCACGATTGTAGTTACTACACTCGACAGAACCATCCGCCCTTTTCTCATTCATATATTTCTCAAACAGTCCGGAAAGATAAGCCCCGAGAGCTGCCCAAAAAAAGTTTATTTGGGCTTGGTTCCCAGTTTTCTTTGCAAGTTCAGCCATGGAATTAACACGGTTGAAAAAAGATATTGGTTGACAAGGATCTTGATAGCCAAAGCTCTGCTCTTCCTTGACTTTATTGATAACATAATGGGCTTCTTCTTCGAGAATTTGTTCTTCTAGGGCAGGCCATTCTGCTAGGAAATTTTTGCTCTTCTCTTTTAGACGTTTCTTTTCTCGGTCTAATATGCCGCCAAACTCTGCTTTTCTATCAGCAACCCCAATGAAAATATCCCAAGCCCTGTTACAAAGTTTATAAAAAGATCTTGCTAAATCATCGGGCAAAAGGATATAACCAGTATCTAAAAAAGGGTACTCTACAGGAAGATCGGTTAATCTACGAAGCTCTGACAAAGTGCCGAAAGAATAAACTAATCTATCGGCCATCTCTTTGGGCAATACATCCTCTTGAAACAATTCTTCTAATGTAGCCATACGAAATATAGTACCGCGAGGCTTATAAATCTTTCGTTTTTTGTCATTAAATAATGGTAACTAAATATGCTAATAATAAAAATTTATAAACCCAAAAATCCCAAACCAAAAATAGAAAAAAAAGATGACAGTCAAGGCAGTCAAGTTAAACCGAACAATGTTAATCCCTTATAATATGTACTATAGCTCCACAAAAAATTCTTTGTCGGAGTTGTTGGGCCAATTAGAAATGCACCAAAAAGGAGCCATAGACAATTTCAAAAAAGAGATTTGCCCTTCATGTATTAATTACAAAAACCTTGGCTGCAAGAATTCTTTTGATAATGAAGGAAACTGTTGGTTTTATGAATCCAAAGAAAAAATCTAACTATATCCAATCTAATTAAAATTATATTCTTTTCTTTACCTTTACAGCCGTCGGAGCTTCGCCGCCATGCCACGTAAACCTTGGCCTAACTCTCATAGGATAAATTCTTTCGCTATTGTCATCCAAAATAATCGCACTCCCTTTCAACCTTGGTAAATTGTCAAGATAAGTTTTGATGTCAGCAAGAAGATAGGTCTGCATGATGTAATTCAAAGAGTCAATATCCGGTTTTGCAGTAACACGATGACTAATAACAATATCGCTTTGGGTCATAACATCATGATGTATTTGCCCTGGCTGTTGTGTCGCAATTGCCACACTGATCCCTGGCTGCCTTCCTTCTCGCAATAGCTGAATCAAAGCATCTGTTGCAGCAGTTTTGCCGTGCAAAGGCAAGAACTCATGCCCTTCATCAATACAAATCCACACGAGTGGCATTTCTCTTTTCGACTTATAATACAGATAATCCAGGCCATGCCTTACGGCCTCTATTTCTTCATGTTTCCTTGCTTCCATTCTTTCATTAAACAGCTTCTTACAAACAAGCCCTATAACTAAGGCCCTAACATTTACTGTTCCTATGCTGCTATAACAACTCAAATCAACAATACAAGTTTCGCCCGGCTTTATCAAGTCCGATACTGTAGTACCCTTTTCTTTTTTCCCAGCAAAAATTTTCCATGTTTTGGCTGCTTCGAACAAGTTTATGGCTGCGTTTTTTTCATGCATGCCTGCCTCTTTATCAAGCCTAATTGTCTTGATTATATCATCAATATCAAAATCTTTGATCAAGCCATCTTCAAGCTCTTCTTGCAGTCTTGTTACCGCTCCTTGAATGACTGCACCTACAGGATCGACAAAGCTCACGTTAAAAGTAAGACACCATTCGTCTGCTGTAATGTCTGATACTTTCAATGCGAATTCTTTGTGCACTGGAATGCCCCTTTCACGCCATTTATCGGCAAAGCCAAATGGCACGAAAACTCTTACAGGCAACTTTTTTGCTTCGATGCCCCATTGCCTTAGTAGTTCGCTCTCCTTTTCGTTCTTGTAAGCCATTGTCCAGAAAATTCCCATTGTATCAAAAATTATAACGGCGATGTTTTGTGAAACGCTCGGAGGCAAGTTACTTATCTCTTCTGCAATAACGCCCAAAGTGTAGCTTTTGCCTGATCCTCTTTTGCCAGCAACGAGCACAACATGAGCTCGGGCAACATCCATCATAACCCTGTTGCTCAATGAAGTTATCTGGCCCATCTTAACATAGTGCTTTCCAAGAAACACAAGGCCCTCATCGCCAAACTTCTTCTTGTCGCTCTCATCTCTTCCAATAATTATGTCTTCTGGCATCCTATCTTTTCAACCTCTTTTAACAAATACAAAAATATAAGAAAAATCAAACTTATAAATTTTTAGATTTTATCATAAATTGCTTTACCAAGTTATTCTCGAAGCAACTCTTTGTGCTAAGCTATCGAAATCAATATTGCTTAAATTATAGGGGGCTAGACCATATGTCGATGAATAACGATAATATCATTAAATGGAACAAAATAAACGTAATCTTGGCCTTTCAATCTCTTTAGACGAAACGGCAAGAAAGATTTTTGTGGTTGAGATCTGTTTAATAACTACAGAGAGAGTATATGCAACAAAGCAGCATCTCAGAAACCTTTTTAAATACATATTTCATAAAAAAAAGGATGGAAACAGACAAGGCTAAAGAAGAAATTACGGAAGGAACTACAAAGCAAACACAACAAACAACCCAAACACCGGCTTCTGATCCTGATAAGAAATCAGTCAAGCTAAACTGGACTAAAATAGGCATCATTGCACTAATTATTGCTATCATAGCCCTAATTATAGTTCTAATCATTATTCTCACAACAAGAGCGCCAACAACAACGAAAGAGGTTTACAATTTGAATTACTCACTCGAAACAGAAAATGGTTCGATAATAAACCAAGATACGAATGAATTTGAAAAAGGAACAGTGGCTTCAACACTACAATTGGCATCGAATCAACTTGACAAAGAACTCGAAGGAATACACAAAGGAGAAAGCAAAACTATAACCTTAGAAGCCAAGGATGCTTTTGGCGAATACGACGACAGCAAGAAATTCACCTATAAACGAGTCTCACAAGAAAATAGAAGTATGGAAATGAACAGGTCAAGCTGGCTCACAATCCAAGATTTCTCGGATACTTTCAATGAACAACCAGAAATTAACAAGACATACACCCTAAGCCAGGCACCATGGCCTTTCAAAGTTATCGAGAAAAATGATACCCATGTGAAAGTAAGCCAAGAAGCAGAATTAAACCAAGAGATTCCATTCGGTTTTTTTACTTACAAAGTGATTGGTATTACAAATGAGAAGATCACACTAAAACTTTTCGGCAATGATACAGTTATTCCTTCGCCCAATGGAAACCTTGAAATCAATTTTACAGAAAATGAGGTTATAACAAAACTCACCCCAATGGTCGGCCAAGAAGTCCAGCTAGAAAACTATCCAAAAGCACGTGTTACAGGAATGAATGAAACTCATTTGTTTCTTGATGCTAATCATCCTTATGCAGGCCAAAAAATTATAGTTAAAATTAATGTAAATGATATCAAACTTGTAAAGACAAGTATTTCTGGCAAAACAGTCCAGCATATCGAAGGAGCTCCAACGCTACAAGTTTTCATCATGTCATACTGCCCATTTGGCTTGCAGGCATTGAAAGGCTTATTACCAGTATGGGAAAAATTCCAAGGCAAGGCCAACATCGAGCTCCGCTTCGTAAGCTATACAATGCATGGTGCAAAAGAAGACGAAGAAAATTCAAGAATGATCTGCATTAGAGAAGAACAATCATCAAAACTCTTGCCTTACTTGAAGTGTTTTGTTGAAGCGGGTGATGCTTCGGGTTGTATCAAAAAAGCAGGAATCGATGAAGGCAAACTCACATCTTGCATGGCTTCAAGAGCATCGCAATATATGGAAGAAGACAAGGCATTGAACGAAAAATATGGTGTTCAAGGCTCACCAACTTTCGTGCTTGATGGCAAAGAAGCAAACATTTATCCTCGAGATCCTCAAAGCATTGCTACAGCAATATGCAGTGCATTCAAAGGAAGCAAGCCAAGTGTATGCTCCGAGACTTTTTCAAAACAGAATCCAAGCCCAGGCTTCGGTAGTGGCTCATCTTCAAGCAGTTCTGGCGGAAGCTGCGGTTAAATAAAAAATTCTCACTTCTTGAAAAAACCTTCTTAATAATTTCTTAGCAATTTCTATTGGATAACTTAAACCTTAGCTTAGAAAACTCTCAGAAACTTAGATAAATTTTACAGCAAACATCCGGGCACTTCTGCCAAGTCCTCTTCCCATCCCCCTTCCTAAACCTCTTCCTCTTGGAACTACCATCTTGTAAGTCCCCCCTTCTATTTTAATTGCTTTGCCATTGACTAGAGCTTCGACTATTTTCTTTCTCGCGCAAGTCAATAATCGCTGGAAAGTCGGCCTGGAAATTCCCATTTTTTTGGCAGCTTGTTCTTGCTCTAATCCTTCCAGGTCCTTTAGCCTCACAGCTTCAAATTCATCAACACTTATCACAGATTCTTCAAGTTCAATCATCTTTCTGCCTGCGGGCTTAAAATAAGTCACACTGGGACAATAAAAAACTCTCCTGCATAATCTCGGCCTTACCATTTTTGCCTATACTTTAACTATATTATTACTTAAGTTCTTTTAATCTTTTCTCTATTTCTTGCTTTTCAGCTTCAATTTCCTTAAGCTCTGCTTCAAGGATTCTTTTCTCGTCTTCTTTGGATAAAATTACTGGAGCTGTTCCCCAGTATCTCCAACCCAAGCCTCTTCCGAAGCCCCTACCGAATCCTCTTCGCAATCCTCTACCGCAAGGTCCTAATCCTCTCCCTGTTAGAGGTCCTTGTCCTAGAGGTCCTGTTCCGTCTTGTCCTGGCATGTTATTTTACCTCCTATTGATATTTAATTTATTATTGTATTATGGGCATATGCCCATTATTATATTATGAACATATGTTCATAAATATTTAAATCTTCCGGTTTAGAATTCTAATTGAGAGTTTGCTCAAGAAATCACATTGCTTCAAGAATTTTTATTCTAACATCAATCGGAGGATGAGTCTGGAACAAGCCAGATATTTTCCTTGAAGTGTCAGAAAAGAATAAAGGCTTGACTGCATCAGGAACTTTCATTGGTTCATGTTCGTTTTTGATTTTTTTCAATGCTCCAATCAATCCTGGCGGGTATCTTGTAAATTGAACAGCGCCAGCATCAGCCATGAACTCGCGTTTTCGCGAGATAGCAAACTGAACAAGCATAACTACTATTGGAGCAAGAATAGCAAAAATAATAGCAATCAAAAAGAAGATTATATTCCCGCGGTCCCTATCTCTACCTCCATACCACATGCTTCGCAATACCATCTGTGAGATTATTGAAATTGCTCCCACAACAACAGCAACAGTAGTCATGTATCTTATATCGTAATTAGCAATATGGCTCATCTCATGGCCTATAACTCCTTCGAGCTCTTGCTTGTTCAATTTTGCCAGAGCACCTTCAGTAACACAAATCACGGCATGTTTCGGATCGCGACCTGTAGCAAAAGCATTAATCTGACTGCCTGGCATTACATAAACTTGGGGCATTGGCAAGCCGCTTGCAATAGCCATGCTCTCGACAGCGTTATAAAGTGCTTTATGTTTTACAGGGTCTGCCTTCTTTGCACCAACACTCGCCAAAGCAATCTTGTCCGAATTGTAGTAAGTTATCATCACGTAAAGTAATGAAATTATTGTAGCGATAATCATTATTATAAAAAAGTAACCAGGATCAAAGGCCAAACTAATGACATAACCCAAAGCAATCAAAACAATAAAAACTATTATAACAAGAAAGAAACTTTTCCACTTGTTTCTTGCAATCTGGTCATGAAACGAAATCCTCTCTTTTGCCATTTTACTCAAAGAGAAAGAAACTATTAAAATTTAACTTTTACTGGTTCGCGCTCTGCTTCAGGAATCTCAAGATACTTACCTGCCTTTTTTCCAAACAAAGAAGCAAACCAAGCGCCAGGGATGGTTCTGCAAGCATTGTTGTAAGCAAGAACGCTATCGTTGTAAAATTGTCTTGCATAAGCAATCTTATCTTCAATTGCACTCAATTCTTGCTGTAACTGCAAAAAATTTTCATTGGCCTTCAACGTAGGATAATTTTCCGCTATTGCAAAAAGTCTTGATAGGGCTCCTTGCAAGGCATCTCCGGCTTTCACGCTCTTCACGATATCTTTAGAATCAATTGCTCCTACAAGCGCCTTCCTCGCTTCAGAAACCTCGTGCATGATTTTTTCTTCGTGTTTCGCATAGCCTTTGACAGTCTCGACAAGATTCGGTACAAGGTCCACTCTTTTCTTGAGCTGAACATCAATTTGCGCAAGAGAATTATTAATTCTGTTCTCTAGAACAACAAAGCGATTGTAAAAACCTATAACAATGAGTAAGAGAACTACAATTACTGCAATCAAAATAATAAGCCATAATGCCATACACGAAATATTATAAGAGAGTATTTAAATTTATCTTTCTTAGAAAATATATCTTATACCCATTCAAAAAGTGAAATGTAGGCATTCTGAAGACCAAGGACCATCGAAGACTACAAACAATCAACAAACAAAAGATTTATAAAGTTAACAGTGTTAACTTTTTGTTATGCATAGTGCCTTTAGTTGCCTCACACAGAAAGTAGAAGTTAACTACCTCATTCCAGCAATAAGAAAAAAATTGATAGTGGCTTTAGAAAAAGAAGGCCTGAAAGATTCAGAAATAGCCCAGAAGTTGAACATCACGAAAGCTGCTGTTTCACAATATAAACACAAGAAGCGAGGCAAGGAAATAAAGTTTCCAAGCGAAATAGAAAAAGAAATCATAAAATCAGCACAGGCCATAAAAAATGGCAAAAGTGCTTCGAGAGAGATTATAAAAATAATAAACAAAATAAAAAAAAATCGTTATATTTGTGTAATATGCAGGGAGTGTAAAAAATGAAACGCATTTATCTCGATCATGCCGCAACTACCCCGGTTGATAAAAAAGTCTTAGAAGCAATGAAACCATATTTTTCAGAAAAATTTGGGAATGCTTCTTCGTTGCACAGCTTCGGTCAAGAAGCTCGCGATGCTCTCGAGAGTGCAAGAAAAACTGTTGCTAATTTTATTAATGCAAGGCCAAATGAAATAATTTTCACTTCAGGGGGCACTGAAAGCGATAATCTTGCCCTAAAAGGAGTTGCTTTTGCCAACAAAGAAAAAGGCAATCATATAATCACGAGCAAGATAGAACATCATGCAGTCCTAGAAACTTGTGCATGGCTAGAAAAGCAAGGCTTCAAGGTTACATACTTGCCAGTTGACAAAGAAGGCAAAATAAATCCTAAAGATGTTGAAAAGGCCATAACAAAAGAAACAATTCTTGTTTCAATCATGCATGCAAACAACGAAATTGGAACAATCGAGCCAATAGAAGAAATCGGAAAAATTTGCAAAAAACACAAGGTGTATTTCCATACAGATGCAGTACAAAGTTTCGGCAAGATCCCTATTGACGTTAAAAAAATGAACATTGACTTGTTGAGTGCTTCGAGCCACAAACTTTATGGCCCAAAAGGCGTAGGTTTCTTATTTATTAAACAAGATGTCAAAATTGAACCAATCCAACATGGTGGCGGTCACGAGCAAGGCCTGCGCTCTGGAACGGAGAACGTTGCAGGCATTGTAGGCTTTGCTAAAGCAGTCGAGCTCGCAAAAGCAAACATGAAAAAAGAAAATGAACGCGAGATAAGGCTAAGAGATAAGTTAATCAATGAAATTTTGAAAATTCCCGGCGCTCATTTGACTGGCTCACGAGATAGACTTCCTTTTAATGCCTCTTTCTACTTCGATGGCATCGAGGGCGAGGCTTTGCTAATAAGGCTAAACGAAAAAGGCATAGCTGTTTCTACTGGCTCAGCTTGCTCGAGCAAATCTTTGGAACCTTCACATGTTCTAACAGCCATAGGCTTGAAACCAGAACAAGCACACGGAAGCTTAAGAATAACCTTGGGTAAAGACAACACAGAAGCCGAGATAAATTATACAATCGAACAACTCAAAAGTATAATAAATTCATTGCGAAAAATAAGTCCTTTTGGAAAATGGTAAAGAAAAAAAGCAAAACAGCAAATAAGTCGAAGAAAAAAATAAAGGCAATAGAAGAAAGGATATTGAAAATTGCACTCGAGATAGCAAAAGAAGGAGAAGGCGCCTTATTTGTTATTGGCAAGCCAGCCTACTCGCTACTAGTAAAACAAGAAATAAAGCCATTCAATGTGCTAGAACCCGGGACAGAAAAAACACTCAAAGCAATAGCAACAATAGATGGCGCAGTCATTATAAACGAAGAAGGGCTTGTCGTAAATTATGGGGCAATGATAAAAAAAGCAAAGCCATTTCTCGGATATGGCACCAGACATGCTGCTGCAATAACTGCCTCGAAAAATAATAATCTTTCAATTCTATGCTCAGAAGAAGAACACAAAGTAAAGGTATTCAAAAATGGCAAATTCATAATGCAAATAGATGCCCTGCAAAAAAATGTCGAGAAAGATATCCCAAAGATAACTACCTTTCTAGAGAGTATTGGGGCGGGTTTTGTCGGGACTGTTGGTGTAGCTACATTAGCCCCTGCGCTAGGAATAACTCTCATCCCAGGAGTATTAATTTTTGGAGGAAGTTATCTAGCAATCAAGGCAATAATAAAAAGAATAAAGAGTCTAAAAAGAGCCTAAAATGAAATCAAAACAAAAAGGAAAAAAACAAGCAGAGCAAAAAATTACTGCAAAGATGACTTTCAATCAAGTAATTAGCAAATATCCTGAAACTTCTTCGCTTTTCTTTGAGCATGGCATGGCTTGCATTGGCTGCCCTATGGCTATGCAAGAGACAATCGAACAGGGTTGCAAAGCTCATGGAATAAATGTCAAAAAATTTTTAGAAGAACTGAACAAGAAAATCAAAGAAAAATAAAGGAAAAGAAAAAACGAAGATGAAGCTGATTATTTTCGACTTGGACCAAACTCTCGTAGACGTTTTTCCTTTTCACAACAAAGCCACAGAAATTGTATTCAGAAAAGTTTTCAAAGTCAAGGCAAGGATGGATGAAATTGATTATGCTGGCAAAACTCTAAAGAAAGTTTTCTTGGAACTAGCAAAATTGAAAAAAATTACAAAAAATGAAAAGAAAAAAATTCCAAAGGCCCTGGCCTTGTACAACAAAATTTTCATTTCAATTTTACCAAAAAACATCAAGAAATTTGTTCTGCCAGGGGCCACTGCTCTCATAAATAACCTAGCCAAAAACAAAAGCAATTTTCTAATTGTGTTGACAGGAGACTCAGAAAAGATAGCAAAAACTCTTCTCGAAAGAGCAAGAATCTTGAAAAAATTCCATTTCCTCGTCACTGGAGAACACACAACCAACAGAACAAAACTAATGAAAATTGCAATGAAAAAAGCTCACAAAGTTACAAAACAAAAAAAATTTGAAAAGACAATTGTTATAGGAGATTCTATTCACGATATAGAAGCAGGCAAAGCCATTGGCGCAGTTACGATAGCAGTGCTAACTGGCAGCCATACAAAAATACAACTAAAAGCAAAAAACGCCGATTTTATCTTCAAAAATTTGAAGAACAAAAAAATATTAAATATAATAAACAATAAAAACTAAAATTCCATCAGAAGAAGACCCAAATAAAATTCCAAGAAAAACATGATATGTGAATTGAAAATGTATTATATGCTAAGGAGAGGGGACGATGGAGAAAAAACATTCTTATCGAATACCAAGAATGTTACAAATGTAATGGAAATAACTACAAATGTAAATACTACAAGCTAGCCTATTGAAAATAAAAATAATCAACAATGATCAACTACAATAAGAAAGTAATGAAATATTTCCTGAAGCCAAAAAATGCTGGGAAAATTAAAAATGCAGATGGTATTGGGAAAGTGGGAAACATCCAGTGTGGCGATATAATGTACTTGTTCATAAAGATTAGTAAAAACAAAAAAAATCAGGAGATAATTAAGGACATAAAATTTGAGACCCTTGGCTGTCCAGCAGCAATAGCTTCGAGTTCTGTTGTAACAGAACTAGCAAAAAATAAAACTCTCGATGAAGCCATAAAAATTACAAACAGAGATGTTGTTAAAGTTTTGGGAAACTTGCCACCAATAAAGTATCATTGTTCACTCCTCGCAGAAGAAGCTTTAACAGAGGCAATTTATGATTATTACAAAAAACAAAAAAGGAAAATTCCAAAAAAACTTGAAGAAAAACACAAAAGGATCTTGATTTTAAAGAAGGAATTTGAAAAAAAATTTAAAAAATCTAAATAAAAGCAAGAAAACAAAATAAAGCAACCTTCTCAAACCCCATTACAAGAAATTCTGATAGAGGATGAAAAAGCTCCCAAAAGAACATATCAGAAGCAAGGCAACTAACAAAGGGATAATTTTATCAAAAATAGATTCTTCTCAAACAAAAGAAGATGATTCCTAAAAAAGAGAAAATTAACTAAACAGCGAAGGCTAAAATCCAGTGAATCATTTCCAAGAGGGATATTGCAAATCTTTTTAAATTTTCATCTTTTTTATTTTTGTTAAGATGACCAAAAAAAATAAAACAAAAGCACTCGCGCTTCTTTCTGGTGGCCTAGATTCAATATTAGCAATAAAACTTATACAAAAACAAGGAGTTAATGTAATTGGGATAAATTTCTCATCCCCGTTTTTTTCAGAGAAGAATGCAATAGAAGCGGCAAAACAACTGAAGATAAAACTCGTAAAAGTGGACCTAAACAAAAGTAAAAATCTTTATGAATACTTAAAGATAATAAAGAAACCCAAACATGGCTATGGTTCTGCAATAAATCCTTGTATTGATTGTAGAATTTTCATGCTAAAAAAAGCCAAGGCATTAATGAAAAAATTCAAGGCAAAATTCGTTGTTACAGGTGAAGTGCTAAATGAAAGACCGATGAGCCAAAATCTCGGTGCCTTGAAACTTGTTGAAAAAGAATCGGGCTTACAAGGCAAGCTTCTCAGGCCACTTTCAGCCAAGCTACTTCCAGAAACAGAGGTTGAAAAGAAAAAAATTGTAAATAGAAGTAAGTTATTTGATATTCAAGGCCGTTCAAGACACAAACAAATTGAATTAGCAAAAAAATTCCGGCTTAGTTACCCGACACCAGCGGGCGGCTGTCTTCTTTGTGAGAAAGAATTTGCCAAGAAGCTCAAAGATTTGTTCGAATACAAAAAAAGAATTGAGCCAAGAGATATTGAATTATTGAAAATAGGAAGACATTTTCGTGTAGGCAATAATAAAATAATCGTAGGAAGAAATGAACAAGAGAACAAGAAACTAGTTGCATTGGCAAACAAAGATTTCATTTTCGAAACAAAGGATTTTCCAAGCCCAATAACTTTGTTACAAGGAAAAGCAACAAGAACGACAATTGAAATTGCTGCGGCCCTTACAGTTTCTTACTCCGATGCCAAAAACTCGCAAGTGCAAGTAACAGTCAATTATGGCAAGGGAAAATTTAATAAATGTGTAAGAGTTAATCTACTAGATAAAGAAAAAATTGAAAAATTGAGAATAAAATAAACATAAAAAATAAAAATGAAAGTCATTGTTTACTCAACTCCTACATGCCCTTGGTGTGTTAGACTCAAGGAATGGCTCAAACAAAATAAAGTTTCTTTCGAAGATATTGATGTAAGCAAGGATGAAAAAGCTGCCATGGAGATGGTTGAAAAATCCGGCCAAATGGGCGTGCCAGTTACTGAAATAAATGGCGAGATAGTTGTAGGTTTTGATGTTAATGCGTTAAAGAAATTGTTGAAGATAAGATAAAAATTATAAAAAAGAGGGATAAAAAAAGGTAAAATGCCAAAAAAAGAAAAATGTATAATCCCTAAAACCGAACCGATAAATTATAAAGAAACCTGGATTGACGAAAAGCTCGTGAAGAAAGCGGCTCGAGACAAAGCAAAATTAGTATTTTCAAGATTTGAAGAACAACAGCCACAGTGTTTGTGGGGCTACACAGGAGTGTGCTGTAAAAACTGTAACATGGGTCCTTGTCGCATTATTCCAGGAAAAGCAACGCAAGGTGTATGTGGCGCAACGGCAGATACAATTGCCTCAAGAAACTTGTTAAGAACAATAAGTGCAGGAGCATGCTGTCATGTTGAGCATGCACGCGAAAACGTTTTAACATTACTGAAAGTTGCTCTTGGCAAAACAAAAGCTTATCAAATTAAAGACAAAGAAAAACTCAGAGCCATAGCAAAAAAACTAGGAAAAAACTCGTTCAATGATCTCAATAAAATTGCTGAACAAGTTTCTCTCGAAGCATTCGAAGATTTCAGAAGACAGCATGGCCTTTTTCATGAAAGCGAAGGTAATTATTTGAACTGGCTGAAGATTAATGCTCCTCGCTATCTGCAAGAACTCTGGAACAAACTAGGAATTTTGCCAGAAAATGCTGATATCGAGACATCGAGAGCATTACATGCAACAACAATGGGCAACGATGCTTCAGTTGAATCATTAATGCTACAGTGTTTAAAGCTGGGTTTGGTCGATGGTTATGCCGGCATGATGATGGCTACTGACATGCAAGACATTTTGTTTGGCACGCCCCATTTAATTAAAGCAGAAGCAAACTTAGGAACATTAAAACCAGAGTACATTAACATTGCGATGCATGGGCATGTTCCCTTGCTCAGTGAAAAGGTTTTAGAGTGGGCCAAAAAACTCGAGAACGAAGCAAAAAAACAAGGCGCCAAAGGCATTAATGTCGTTGGTGTTTGCTGTACAGGCAATGAAATGACCCAAAGACATGGAATCGCTATGGCGGCTCATACAGTTCAGGCCGAAATGGTTTTAGTTACGGGTGTTGTGGAAGCAATGATTGTAGATGCCCAATGTATCTACCCCTCGCTTGCCCAAGTTTCAAGTTGTTACCATACAAAACTTATTACAACAATGATTGCAAAAATACAAGGCGCATTACACTTACCTTTCAGTATTGAAAAAGCAGATGAAACAGCAAAGCAAATTATTAGAATTGCTATAAATAATTTCAAAAATAGGAACAAAGCCAAAATTTTCATTCCACAGAAAAAAACTGAACTCTACAGTGGGTTTTCAGTTGAACAAATTCTAGAAGCTTTATCAAAGCTAAATAAGAAAGAACCATTGAGGCCCCTTGTTGACAACATAAGGGCAGGCAATATCAAGGGAATTGTTGCGGTTATAGGTTGCAGAAACCCCAAACTTCGTGGCCAAAAGTTCGCGGAAAACTTAATTAAGTTGCTATTAAAAGAAAATGTTCTTGTTGTCACGACTGGCTGTATTGCTCACGCTTCAGCCCAAGAAGGCTTGATGAAACCAGAAGCCATAAAATTCTGTGGAGAAAAATTAAGAAAAGTTTTAATTACAATCGGTAAAGCCAATGGCCTAGAAGCTTTGCCTCCTGTATTGCACATGGGTTCTTGCGTAGATAATTCTAGAATAATTAAATTTGTAAATGAACTTTCAAACTATACAAAAAAACCCATATCAAAATTGCCAATTGTTGCATCGGCCCCAGAACTAGTGACTGAAAAGGCAGTAGCCATAGGTACTAACGCATTGGCCCACGGCCTAGCCGTTCATCTTAATTCTTTATGGATAACAAATGCACCCCAAGTTGTTAAGATCCTTACAAATAACCTAGAAAGAATAACTGGTGGCAAATTAATTCAAGCCGCAACACCGAATGGCGCGGCAGAACTAATTTTGAAAGAACTTGAGAATCGAAGGTTATAAAAAGCGCAAAAGCAAAGAAAAGTTCAAGATAAAAATGGCTGAAACAGAAGAAAAAAAGGAGACAAAAAAAGAAGCAAAAACAGGCAACGAAGAAAGCAAAAAAGGCCAAGAAGGCCAAGGGAGCGAAGCCAAAAAGCGTGTGCTCTTTGGGGTTATTGCACTAATCATTGGAATAGCGATCATTGCTTTAGTAATATGGTTCTCGAACATGCCTCATGAAAGGCCGAATGAAATAATCTTGAAAGACGGAATAACCTTGCCTTCTGATATTTGTTCAGAGCTCCCGAAAGTCACTGTCATTCATCAGGCTGGTTGTTCAGCTTGCGCAATAGCCGTGCCCCGCTTGCAAGAACTAGAGCAAGAACTAAACCAAAGTTTCAAATACTACGACCTAGCAATAGACAACAACAGAGAAGCTATTCTTGCACTGGGCCTAATCCCGCAAGCAGTCCCCACAACAATAATAAATTGTAAAGTTTATGTAGGTGTCAGGGACAAAGAAGAGTATAAAAGTATAATAACATCGACATCACAAAATGGTTGAACTCACTTTACCAACTTTAGTGGCATTGGCAGCAGCCGATTCTGTAAATCCGTGCGAACTTGCGGTCTTGATTCTCGCGCTCGTAGCAATCTTGACACGCTACCCAAGAGAAAGAAAAAAGGTTTTGCAAGTAGGCCTTGCTTTCACTGCTGCAATATTTTTAATGTATCTTTTCTATGGACTTGTTCTAATTAATATTTTTAAGGGCATTACTGCACTAGCAAACATAAAAATCTGGTTGTATCGAGCTTTGGGCGTTGTTGGAATTGTTCTAGGCGCTTTCAATATTAAAGACTTTTTTTCTTATGGTTCGCTGGGGTTCGTAACAGAGGTGCCACGAAAATGGCGGCCTACAATGAAAAATATCATAGCCGGCATAACATCGGCAAAAGGCGCTTTCATAACAGGCTTAATCGTCGCATTATTCTTGACGCCTTGCACAATGGGCCCTTACGTAATTTGCTGCGGATTGCTAGAACCCCTGAGCATTATTGAAACAGTCCCATGGCTCTTGCTCTACAACATAATTTTTGTATTACCTATGATTGCTATAACATTGATAATTTACTTCGGCTTTACAACAATTGATGCAGTTTATGGATGGCGCGAAAAAAACCTGAGATTGCTGCACTTGATAGCGGGAATAATTCTTGTAGTCATAGGCCTCGCGCTCTTGTTCGGATGGTTATACTAAATAAATTCAAAATTACAATTCAAAACTTAAAAAAGAAATTAAAATGGTATCTCTCATATCGATCGTAGGATGGACAGGCATGGCAGTTATCCTTATAGCATATCTTTTAGTAACTACGAAACAGATCTCGCCAAACTCCAGGATATACCAAACCCTAAACTTGATAGGCGCCATAGGTGTGCTCGTGAACAGTATTGTAAATGATGCATGGCCTTCGGCGGTGCTGTTCATTGTTTGGGGTTGTTTAGCCTTGATTTATTTAGTGACTTCGCTTAGAAGATAGTAACACAAAAAGGAATAAAAAAAGAAAACTGGAAAATGTATGACTTAATTATTTTAGGAGCTGGCCCGGCCGGCCTAACAGCTGCACTATTTGCAGCACGCTACAAATTGAAAACCCTAGTAATAGCCAAAGAAATCGGCGGCCAAATAAATTATGCTTCTGTTATTGAAAACTACCCTGGCATTAAAAGCATATCAGGAGTCGACTTAGTAAAGGCCATGAAATCGCAAGTGACTTCATTGGATGTAAAGCTCAAAGAAGAAAACATCACGAACATAACAAAAGAAAAAAAAGGAGAACAAATTTTTAATGTGACAACAGAAAAAAACAGTTATCAATCTAGAACAATAATCCTTGCATTAGGCACAGAAAGAAAAAAACTTAACTTGCCAGAAGAAGACAGTTTTATTGGCAAGGGCATTTCGTATTGCGCGACATGCGATGCACCATTATTCAGAAACAAGATTGTTGCAGTAATAGGCGGCAGTGACTCTGCTGTTATGAGTGCAATGCTCCTGAGCAAATATGCCAAGAAGGTTTATATTATTTACAGGGGTCAAGCACTGAGAGCAGAACCACTCAAAGTTGAACAATTAAAAAAAATAAAAAATATAGAGGTTCTCTACAATACAGAAGTTCAAAAAATTTCTGGTAAGAATTTTGTCGAATCAATCATGCTAACAAACAAAAAAGAATTAGAAGTCCAAGGCATTTTCATAGAAGTAGGCAGCGTGCCTTCAACTTACTTGATAAAAAAACTAAGCCAAATCGGGCTTAAAACAGATGCCAATGGCTACATTATAACAAACAATGCGATGGAAACTAACATTCCCGGCTTGTTTGCAGCAGGCGACTGCATTTCCAAGAAATTAAGGCAAATCATAAATGCAGCGGGCGAAGGCGCAACAGCAGCATTTTCAGCTTATTCTTACTTGAAATCCAAAAAAATAAAATCATGGAAATAAAAGCATCGCAAGCAATGCAAGCACAATCATTGCTCCAAGGTCTGCTACAGAGGTAGTCAATGGAATTAGAACATTATCCGGATCAATTTTTCTTTTGTAAACATATCTGCCAAGGAAAAAGGCAATAAGAAAATTAATAAGGAACAAAACCAAGGTAGTTACCAAAGTCAATAAAATCATTTTCATTAAAAGAGCAATGCTAAAAGTAAAATTGTGTTTTAGAGAAGCCAAAAAAGTTCCAAGGCAAGCAATATACACTGCAGAAATCATTGCAATAATTAGGGCATCTTTAAACAGATGATTAGCAAGATGTTTTGTTTTCTTTTTTGTATAAAGAGCAGTCGTAAACCTTGCAACAAGAATAATCCCAAAATCTCCTATCATATCATTCAGTGCAGGCAATATAATAATCAAAGGAACTATTGTAACAAGAGTATCTTCTACAGATTTCAGGGCGATTCCGCCAATTGAGCTTACTAAAGTAGCCACTACCAAAACAAATATGCTTTCTCTTACGATTTTGTAAAAGAGTTTCATTTTAAACGAAAAGGACTATTGCAATTAATATCGCGATAACACTGATTATGTCAGCAGCTGTTGTAACATAAGGGCCCATGATATCATCAGGGTCCAGGCCCACTTTGAAAGTCCAGAGGGTCGCAATAATTGTAAGAGGGATTTCGGCTACAAGCGCCAAAGCTGTTGCAGTTATTGCAATAAAAATAATATTTATTACAGCAATTCGGAAGATGAACTTAGTGATAAAATAAGCAACGATGCCCAAGATTATAGAAACAAAAAATGCAAGAAAGACAGTAGCCAGAATATTTGAAATGAAAATTTTGCCGTGATTAAATTTTGGTTTCATCTTCCTCAAATGCAAAGCCACGCTTAGTCGCGCTGCAAGCGACCCTAAGAGATTTCCTTGCAATTCCAGGAAACCAGGCAACAATATTAAAAGGGCCGGAACAAATTCAAGGCTATTCTTGATATTAAGAAGAAAAAGCCCTGCAATCAAACCCCCGGTAATAGAAATCATTTCTGAAATAAAGATCTCAAAAAAATCTTTGTGCTTCCATAGACGTTTGCCCAAAATAGAAAATCTAAAGTACTTGTGATGACCCTCGTTTTTTCTGTTTTTCTCCATGCTAAAACTAATACATTTCCCTTTTATTAAATTTATGTTCCGCTTATGTTCTGGCCATAATGACAAAAAACTTTAAAAATTCTTGAATGCTAAAAAAATTGTGCCCGTATGGTGCAACGGCTAACACACAACCCTGTCACGGTTGTAATCCGGGTTCGATTCCCGGTGCGGGCGTTTTATTAAATTCTTACAAACAACAATCTTTTTAAAGATTGAAAACATATGAATTAGGAAGCTAAGTGGGACCAAGATAGAATAAGAGAAAATGGCAAGGAAAAACTGTCCAAAATGTCATGGAACTGGTATAGTCAAAGAGCCAGATGGTTCTGTGCATACCTGTTGGGATTGTCTAGAAGCTGGCGAGATGGACCAACACAGCAAAGAAATTAAGGATTCTAAAATAAAAGTATAATATTCTAGATTATCTAAGGAAGTGGCCCTGATGGTTCATAATGGTTCTAATTGAATTCTAGAAATTCTCGTAGGCGCTTGCGCGTAGCCTTCCATTAAGAAACTTTATAAATCTTTTTTTCCTTTTCGCCTTGAGGTCCCGTAGCTCAGCCTGGTTAGAGCACTTGCCTTTTAAGCAAGGTGTCGGGGGTTCAAATCCCCTCGGGGCCATTTTTCAAATGACAATAAAGCAAGTAGAAATCAGAACGCTTGGAAATCCTCTTGGCTATCTTGGCTTCTTGGGCTTTTTGGGATTTTTGGGCCTGTTTGATTCGAGACTCTACTGGCTCTATCTTCTTTACTTTTTGTATTTCCTATATTTTTTGCCGAGAAAAAAATGAAAAAGGGCCATCTTGAGGGTAAAAAATATCCTTCGATATTAAAAGCAATTCTAACGCTTTCTAATTCCTCTAGCTCTTGATAAACTTATCAACCTGTTTCCTCGCGGCTTCCTTTTTTCTTTGGTGTTCTTTCAAGAATACGTTTATTTTATCAATTAGATAATTTTTCAATTCGCTCGTTAATAATTTGCCTGATTTGTAATCCTCGCGAATTTCTACAAGCTTTTTGTCGTCGGGCTCAAAAAACATTCTCAAATACTGAAAAGCAATATCAATGTCTGGATTGCCCCCAAGCTTTCGATGTTCTGCCAAGTTGCCCCTGCCCCCGCTAAACGCATGCTTAATAATTTTATCACGTACTTCTTCTGGAGAGTCGGTCAAGGCAATATATGATGTCGGGTCACTCGAGGACATTTTTGTCTCTACTCCCTTCAGACCCGGCATAAAAAAATTGTAAGTCGAGCTTATTGGGATAAACTTGAAAGTTTTGATTCTTGATGCCATGTCCCTCGCAATCCTTATATGTGGATCTTGATCAGGGCCGACAGGAACTAAAACCGGCACTACGCCTTCGAACTCCGCGAGCTGAGGATGGTACATGTCCGAAGCCTGCAAAAGAGAAGAGACCATCTTTGCAGGATCGATAGTGCCATATATTGCCTTGAACTCATTGAATGTGGCATGTCTCGCAAACATTGAAGCTAACCTGTAATAGGCATTTGCCTTCTTAGCATCGTCGGAACGTGCGCTCTGAAAATAAAAATCACAATTTTGGGGTTTCAGGCCTAGGGCAATATAATTCGTAAGATATTCCTCAATTGCAATTTTGCGCAACTCATCCAAATTCGCAAGCCTTGTGTTGTAAGCCTCAAGGTCAGCCACGGCAATATAAAGCTTCGCCCCGAGGTTCTGGTAAAAAATCATTTGTTGTGCAATCAGCATATGCCCGAGATGAAACTTGCCAGATGGCATCAAACCAGTCATCATTACAAATTTTTGCTTGTTTTTGATTGCATTCAGAATTCTGTCAAGGTCCCTATGCGCAAAAATAATTTTCCTCCTAAACAAAAGGTTTTTCTCGAAAACTTCGGGAAGTTTTGGCATAGGCGATATTCCGAACTCTTTTGCAAGTCGTTCATAATCAATGGCCCCCCTGACTTCCCAAGGGGTCACCTTAACTTGTTCTTTCTCTTTTTCCATAAAGCGCTAAAGAGAAAAGATTTTATAAAGCTTTTTCTCTTGCTTTTTCTATGAAACATAACCTTAGAATTACTATTATCATCTTGGCAATGTTCCTGCTTTCGCAATTTATAGGCTTACTTATCATAAATTCTTATGATTCCTATTTTGGCAAGACTGCCAAACAAAAAATCCAGGAAGGCACACTAAAGCCACCAGAAGTTTCAATAGTCCAAGAAACAGTGCCACCAGAAGCTGAACTAAAACAACCAATCGACATAGCTAAAGTTCTCATTTCCATAGGAATTGCGATAGTTATAGCCACCTTGCTGTTTTTCTTGCTTTCTAGGATAAGAATAACTCTTCTCCTAAAAGCATGGTTCTCTTTTGTCGTGTTTATTTGTTTGAGCATTGCTATAGCCCTCTTGTTTTATCCCATTCTAGGTACTAATCTTTTCACTATTTTTGGCAAAAGCATCTCGCTTGCAGAAATAATTGCAGTGCCATCTGCAATAATACTGACTTTTTACAAGATAATAAAAAGAAACATCATAGTACACAATATAACCGAGGTTTTAATTTATCCCGGACTTGCCGTGATTTTCTTGCCTTTATTGAATGTCATTGCAGCCTCGGTTCTTTTGATAGGCATTTCGATTTATGACATAATAGCAGTATGGAAAACTAAATATATGATTAGACTTGCCAAGTTTCAAATCCAACATCTCAAGATTTTTACTGGTTTCTTCTTGCCTTATTTGAAACCAAAAGACAAAGCCAAAATAGAAAAATTAAGAGCAATGGCAAAGCGCGAGCGTAAAAAAGGAAAGAAAACAAAACTCAAAATAAAGGTGCCTGTTCAGATCGCAGCGCTTGGTGGCGGGGATGTGGCTTTTCCTTTAATTTTTGCTGGAACAGTTCTCATGGCTTATGGCTTCATCGCTTCTCTTATTACGATTTTGTGTGCAACTCTGGCTTTATTGTTTCTGTTCTTGTTTTCAGAAAAAGGAAAATTCTATCCGGCAATGCCTTTCTTGACAGCCGGCTGCCTACTTGGACTGATTATAATTCTTCTGGTGTAGACTTTTTCTTAAATTTCTTAAATATCTTTTGACTTCTTCGGGGTCAATCGCCAAAGAATTATAATCCGCGGAAACCCCCATGGCCCTAGAAAGTTGGTCAAAAAGATTTCTGTCGTCTGTAATCTCCGAAAGCGTTTTCCTCAAAGGAAGCTCTTCACACAACTCAATAAAATACTCCAAGGACAAAGTAGAATTGAGATTATCAAAAATAACCAGAGGATTTCTTTTCCCTGCCCTTTCTCCAAATCTTGCAAATTTTTCTAAAAAGCTCGTCATTTTGTTATAGCTTTTGTGGCCTCCTTAATTCGCCTTTGCTTTCGCTCAAGATTTTTATTACATATTCTTTGATAAATAAATAATCTTTGCGAGTTATATTACAATAATCAATATTAAATGCCTTACAAAAAAATCTATCATAACATAAATTAGTTGCAATATCATCAATCTTCTTTTCATGGGGCCCTACAAAGGAATTATAAAGAAACTGAATTTGTTTTGGATAATCAAAAACAGATACTGCATCAAAAGGATTTTTGAATGCAAAGTTGAACATTCCCATTTTAGTCATTTCCATTTTAGTAGATTATTGCAATTGTTACATATTTTATATCTTCAAATCTAATTTTCATTTCATCTGGAAATGCGGAATTGTCTCCCTTTACAATACAATACCATCCTTCTTCGTCGCTCCCAATTTTGATAACCCTATGCACCACTAATCCACCATTGCTTTCGTAGGCAATTATGTCCCCAACATGTATGTCTCTTGGCGAAGTTGGCCTTATTTCAATTCCGTTAGCATAAACATCGATCAAGGGATCCATGCTTTTCGTATTGGCATATCTACTAAGGGTAGCATTTCTAACAAAAATCACAATTCTATCATCGTAAATAACTATATCCTTTTCTTGGATCCAGTTTGCCGGAGAGGGTCTATCGAAAAGCCCGCTCCCAAGAGTGTTCAGCATAGTAATGGGATTCTCAACATTGACTTCGTAAGTTAACAATAAAACCAAGGCTATAACAATCAGAATAATTGTTAATATGCCGATACTAAACATGACCCATTTCATTTTACAATTTCAATGCAAAGGCAGTTTATAAATCTTTCCTTTAATGTCATTATAAAATGACGACAATTTAGAAAAATATTTATACTAAAAATTCTAGCTACAATAATGAAAAACGAATTTGCCAGAAACATCGCAGATTTTTTGAGGGATTATTGGAAGATTCTATCAATAGTCTGCGGGATAGGTAGTGCTTCTCTTATAGTAGCCAAAATAACACAACAAGATTTAGACTTAAAACAAGTCAGTCTAACTCCCAAAACACTAGACTCTTTAGTCAGCCCTAACTACCCTATAGATTTTCTTGAAAAGAAAGCATGGCCGCCGAAGCCCTTCGAACCAGAAACGCTCGGCCTGGAATTTTTTATATTTCGCAAAGCTCCAGAATACAAAAACCTAGACGCAATAACAAAAGATTATCCCAAAGCAAAAGCCTACATTGCCCTAGTCCAAAAAGCAATTGAAGAAAATAAAGAGATTTTTCCTTTGGATGCTGTATTGGTTTTAGGAAAAATTTGGGCAGAATCTCGATTCGAAAGATTTGCTGTTTCGCCTGTTGGGGCAGCAGGGCCATCGCAATTGATGCCCGGAACTGCCCAGGGGTACGGCCTAAGAGTCTATTATCCAGAATATCTAAAAAAGGCTGAAATAAAAAATAGAGAAGCAATCTTGCTATATAAAAAGGCAATTTCCCTTTTCACAAGCAAAAATTTTGAGCTCGCCAAGGAGACTTACCTCAATTACGAAAAAGCAAAAAGGGAAGCAGACAGCCTTTTCAGATTTTACAAGAAAGATTTGTTGTCCAAAGTCATGAACAAACCCGATAGCATCATAGCAAAAATAGACGAAAGATTTATTATAGAAAAAGCAGTCCCAGTAGGAGTGAACTACTATGCACTGATGTTCAAAAAATTCAAAGGAGACGCCAGAATGGCAATTTCGGCCTACAACTGTGGTCCGGGGCCGGTTTTAAGTGCGAGTGGCATCCCATACATCCAAGAAACTGTTCTTTACCAAAACGATATATTCAACTTCTGGAAAAAATATAGCAAACTTTGTGCAAGAGAACAAAAAAATCCAACAGAGCAAAAAAAAGAGCAATATTTTATGTTTTTGCGCTGAACTACCTTAATCTCAAGGCCTCGAGATTTCTCGGAACATTTGTTTCTACCTTGTGTAATTTGTAAAGAGTCGAAGCCAAATCCAAACAACGTGATTGCTCTCCATGTTGCACAATAATGCGCCGTGGCATCGGGCTAACGTTATTTACAAAATTCAAAAGTTCGTTTCTGCCCGAATGTCCTGACATGCCATCAATTGTTACAACTTCCATTTCTACTTTCGCTTTTTCTTCTTTACCTTCCGGATTGGTAAAAGTCACTTCTCGCAATCCTTCTTGAACTTGCCTTCCTAACGAGCCCTGGCCCTGATAGCTTACAAAAATTATGGAATTTCTTTTATTATCTGCCAACTCCCTGAAATATTCCTGAGAAGCCCCACCTGTCAACATCCCGCTAGTAGCCAGTATAATACAAGGGCCTCCTTCGACTACTTCCTTACGCTCTTGAGCACTGCCAACTCTCTTGAAAATTTCAGAAATAAAAGGATTCTTGTCCTGAAAAATTTGTGTTCTTAAGTTGCTTGAAAGGAATTCTGGATAAGCAGTATGAATCGCAGTAACATCCCATAACATACCATCCAAATATATAGGAACATTAGGCAACAACCCTTCCTTAACCGCACTATCTACTACCATCATTATTTCTTGTGCCCTGCCGACCCCAAGTACTGGCACAAGAACTTTACCTTTTCTTTCGACAGTCCTCTTTATAGCCTCGATAAAAATTGCCTCGGCTTCTTTTCTAGGCGGCAAAATATTGCTCTTACCACCATAGGTGCTCTCAATTATCATTGTCTCTAGCCTTGGGAACTTGAAGACAGGCAAATCGAGCACCCTAGTTCTCGCAAATTTGAAGTCAGAAGTATAAAGCAAGTTATGCAAGCCATTTCCGATGTTCAAATGAATCATCGCACTTCCGAGGGCATGCCCAGCATTATAGAAAGTAAGCCTTACATCTGGAGTTATATCGGTGACTTCATTGTAGTTTAACTCAATACTATGCTTGACCATTGTTTTTACATCTGCGATTCTGTACAAAGGCGTAACAGCTTGTTTGTAACTAACGCCAATAAAATCCAAAGCAAGCAATGCAGCAATGTCTCTCGTTGGCGCGGTCATATAGCAAGGACCTCTATAACCTATTTTGTACAAGTAAGGTAACAAACCACTATGGTCAAGATGTGAATGTGAAATTATCACAGCGTCGAGTTGTTTCAAATCAAATTCTGGCACATTGAAATAAGGAAACTTTTCCGAGTTGCTCGCAGCGATATCCAATCCGCAATCAAGCAAAATCCTTGATTCAGGGGTTTGCAACAAGATACAACTTCTTCCGACTTGGCGTGCTCCTCCAAGAAAAGTAACTCTAACCCATTCTTCTTTCTTTTCAGGGCTCCATTCCTTGTATATTTTTTTTCCTATCGAATTGAGAAATTTTTTTCTGTAATCTTCTTTTACAAAAAGAGTGTGTCTTATAGCTTCAGTAATTTTTGACTGAATTGCAGGACTTCTCGAAACTTGTGGTATCCAAAAACTTTTTTCTTTAATCTGTTTCAAGAGCTCGCCACCCTTGCCTATGGCCACTCCTGGCTTTTTTGCTTCTATAACTACAATACTCCTATTCTCATCAAACAAAATATTTTGAATTTCGGCTTCCTTTGGAACTAACTCATTGATAAACCTCTCTGTTTTCTCTTTATCAAGCAAAAGTTCTTTGCTCGCTCTCAACTCGATTCTTTTTTTTATTTTGTTGACTACTGCAATAATCTTCTCCTCGCCTTTCAAAAAAAACTCGCGGTCTTTTGTATAAACTACAATATTTGCGCCTTCGAAATTCGCAGAATCTATAACTTTAGAAGGTAACTCCTCTAAAATTGTTTTCAAAATATCTGGCATTTTTATATTAAATTTTTGTATCAATTCAAAATTAGCTAACCAAATTGTTATTGAAATCAAAACTGATTTTAGATTTTTAGCTAGGGTTTTCGGTTTTTCTTAATCTTATTTCCTAACCAAAACTTGCTTTACTTCTTCTTCGAGAAACTTGCGCGCACCTTTCTTGTCGATAACAACAACATCAATCCCAGAACCACTCGCAGTATCTCTTTGCATTGCGGCATTTACTGCTCGAACAGCAAGTTTGATAGCATCATCAAGACTCATCGATTCTTTGTAGGCATCCTCGAGCACGCCATAAGCAACCACGCTGCCAGAACCATCCGAAACATAATCCTTGTGCTCGACAACACTTCCATCAGGTACTACTTCAAAAAGCCAAAAGCCCTTATCATCAACACCACCTACAAGAAACGCAGAGATACCGATAATCGGGCTGAACTTCCTAATGTTTTCATAAGTAAGCATTCCAAACAAATTAGCGGTTTCTCTCACTCCTGGTTCAATTTTCGTTCGCAGTTGTTTTAACTTTAGTTCAGCCTTAGTAAGTTTAACAATTAGTTGTACATCTGAAACATTCCCAGCAGTTGTTGTAGCAATTTTATCTGTAATAAAAAAGATCTTATCAAATTTTTTGTGGCCTATAAAAAGGGCCCCGTCACCACCCATCGTAACCCGTTTGTCTGCAGCCAAAACAACACCATCCTTGCATACAATGCCAACAGTAGTTGTTCCTGTCTTGGCTATTTTTCCTTTCAACTCTTCTTCCATTTTTCCCTTTTCTTTTTCTCTTTTATCTATCTTTAGCATTAATAATCAAAGCTAAATTTTATAGAATTTTCCTATCATAAACAAATTTTTTTATTTTATAAACCTTTCTATATCGTATTTTGCTACTTTTGGTTTTGAACTTTAGTAGTTTTTTCAAGCTCTCCAACTTCTATCCTCGGCAGGTCTCTGTACTCCTTACCGAATTTGAAACTTTCGCCGTTAACATTAAAATAAAGCTTGAATCCAGCAAGACTTGCCATTTTTCTTGCGACAGCATTGCTCAATCCAAATGGCCAGGCAAGAGCTATAACTTTATTTCCCACATGCTCCTCAATTTCCCACCTTGACTTTAGAAAATCAGCAAAAATGCGCAAGCAATAAGTTAGACTGTCTTCTCCTCTTTTCATGCTTGTAACTAGGGATTCGTTTTTGCCAGTAATCACATGGCTATTATGGGTATGGCTCTGCACATCAATCAGGCCGCTTTCATACATTTCTTTAATCTGTTTCCATGACAAGTATGGCCCACTTACACTATCATCTATACAAACCGTAGTTACAAACAATGTTGCCTTAACATTCTCTTCCAAGAGAATAGGATAAGCATTTTTGTAAAAACACTCAAGCCCATCATCAAAGGTCAACAAGGCATATTTTGTTGTATCCAATTTAGTTGAATCATAATCAGAAATAAGTCTCTCGAGCTCGCTAACTGTTATAAAATTGTAGCCTTTCTTTTTCATGTTCTCGATTGTGTTCCTCAATTGCCCTTTTGTTTGGTAGTATCTCTGAAAAGCGTTCGGGTGATTTTCTGGCACAACCCAATGATAGTTCAAAATAGGAACAGCGGGCCTTCCAAACTTCTTTGCACTTTTAATTTCTTTAGCTTCTCTTATCTCTTTGGCTTCTCCTGTCTCTCTTACCTTGCTACCCTCGTGAATCTCGCTAACTTCATTATGATCACTTTGAGCACTTACCTTTGTTTCATTAGTGCTCGGATAGTTTTGCCGAGTTAATATTTGCAATAAATATGATTTTCGACTATCGGGCAAATTGTACTGCTTATAAGGCCAATAAGGCAAAGCATTAGATGTTTGTGATGCCAAAAATAGCGTAAACAATTCCAACGATTCTCTTATCATTTTATTTCGGCGCTCTGCACTTTTGCCTCGAGACTCTTTTTGAATTTGGCTATAAAATAATCTATCAGATATGAACTAACATAGCCTATCTTAGGAAGATAAAGTTCGAGTTGCCCATCGCCATGCTTTTGCTTATATCCAGAATAAATATAGTTATAATGTATGACGGCTGATCTTCTTGAATAAATCTCATTAGAAAAAGGATTGCAACAAGCAATTATAAGTGTAGCATATTTCCCATCTTGCGCATTTATCCATGATTGCACAGGAAAACTTTTTTCCTTATCCATAAAAACCCACATGCTTTGCTGATGATCTGCTGTTCTATGGGCATACCAGCTTGCCTCCCCGCTTAATCCACTTAATTTCCCATGCATCTCTGCTAACTCCCGGAATTTTGGATTGACCTCAAAGAAAGAGTCTAGCAATACTCTTACCTCAACTCCCGGCTCATAATCCGGTGAAAGCATTTTATTTCTACACCCAATTGTACATATCTGAATATTAAAATTAAAAAGTCCCTGCGGGCGGATTTGAACCGCCAACCCCTCGGGATCTGCATTCAACATTACAATTGAACACTTGCGAGCGTCCCATGCGTTCTTGTGGAAAGCACGGGTCTACAGCCGAGTGCTCTGCCGTTGAGCTACGCAGGGTAAAACATTAACGAATAATGATTTTAAAAGGTTTTTTATTTTTATTTTCGCGCTTGCTTTTCCTTAATGCTTTTTAACAATTTGTTTCTCGAAGATAATGGGCACACCATTAGCATTGAAAACAACACAATAACCATGCTTGGCTTCACTAAGAAAGAACTCATAACCCCTATGTAAAGCCCCAACAAAACTATCTTTATCAATCGAGGTTAAGTCAACAAGAAGCCAACAATTCCCTTCTTCATCTTTTAGATGATTTTCTATGCCATTTGTTCTAATTTCCTTTTCATCGATTTTAAAGATACTAACACTATGGTTCTGAAACATCACCAAACCTGCTTGGATTTTTGCAGAGAGCAACGCTGAGCTGTACAATATTGCAAGGTCCTCGCAATCACCTCCCATGTCCTTCAAAGTTTGTTCCGGATGCTTGACATAATCTTTCAATGAAGCTTCCACAGGGCTTTTTCCAAGTTTGCTAAGCTCATCTTCCAACTTAATTTGATCCCAAAAAGTTTCAACAGAAGCACCGGGATCATAAATATATTTTATCCCCATGGACTTCAGGGCATTATAAATTTCTTTTGCAGTTCCCCAGCTTTCTTTTTTTTTCGATTTTGCTAACAATATCTTTGACTGCTTTTGCTTCTGGATCTATCATTGAAATGTATTCTGGATAGTTATGAATTTCAGCAAGCTTTACCTTTTTATCAACAAAATCAAAAGAAGGCATTGCACAATAAAACTCTATTTTTTCTTGAGGAATGACTATTTCTTTTGTGATTTCTCCTCTGGAGCATTCTTGCGAATTTCCAAAGGCAAAAGTCAATAAACTCAAAATAATAGCTGTGAGCGATTTCATAATAATAAAAAGCAAAAAAGCTTTATATATTTTGCTATTTTGACTACTAAAAAGTAACACAATTTAAACGTTAGAAATCAAGGCGTTAATCTATCTCTATCTCTGGGCCATATGCATGCCTCTCTTATGTTGTCAAGTTTCAGTAAAGCCATTGTAAATCTCTCTAAGCCAATGCTCCAGCCAGAATGATATGGCGCACCATAACGAAACGCATCAACATAACTCTTGAAATGCTCGGGATTCAATCCCTTGTCTTTCAATTGCCTAATTAAAACATCGGCTTTATGAACTCGCTGTCCGCCACTCGAGATTTCAATACCGCCAAACAAAGCATCGAAGCCAGCACTAATTCCTTGCTTTTCGTCTTTGGGCCAAATGTAGAATGGCTTCAATTTCATTGGCCAAGAATGCACAAAAACAATTGTATTGGGAAAAAGTTCTTCAAGCTTTTTTTCAGCTTCTGGGCTCAAGTCGTCGCCATGCTTGATATCAACTTTCTTTTTTTGCAAAAGCGAGATAGTTTCATCATAGCTAAGATATTTAGCTTTAGGAACTTTCAAGTTCAAGTTCAAAATTTCGAGCTCCTTTTTGCATTTCTCTATAACATTAGAAACAATAAACTTAACGCAATCCTCGAGATATTTCATTACCTCCATGTCATCAACAAAGGCAACTTCAATGTCCATCTGTCTTGATTCGTTCAAATGCCTTATTGTGTTATGCTTTTCTGCTCGCCACACGGGCACAATACAAGTAACTTTTTCCAGGGCAATTGCGGCCATTTGTTTGTAAAGCTGCGGTGATTGAGCAAGATAAGCTTTTTTCTCAAAATATTGTACAGGAAACAAAGCAGTGCCGCCTTCGCTTGCTGTCGCAATAATGCAAGGCGGCTGTATCTCAGTAAAGCCATTGTTATAGAAAAACTCCCTGAATGAATGTGCAATCTCGCTCTCAATGGTAAATATTGCCTTGATTCTCGCTTTTCTCAAGTCAATGCTCCTATAATCGAGTCTCTTGGCTAGTTCTGTGCTAATCCCTTTTTCAACAACTTGAATCGGCAAAGCTTCGGCTTTATTAATAACATCTAAATCCTCAACCTCAACTTCAATCTTGTTATTCAAAACCTCCTTACTTTTCACTTGAGCCTTGCGAATCTTGCCCCTGACTGCAACAACTGTCTCAAGAGTTAATCTCGAAAACAAATCAAACAGTTTTTCATTCTTGATAACACATTGAACAATTCCGGAATTATCCCTCAACAAAAAAAACTTAACCTTGGCCAAGTCTCTCAGCTCGTGAATCCAGCCCTCGAGAAAAACCTTCTCTCCCTCCTTCCCCCCTATCTCACCAACATAGATACTTTTCTCTTTTTCAATGTCTGCCATGAATTAAATTAAGAACCTGAATTTATAAATTTAATCTCTTTGTCTTTTGCTTACTACTTTTCACTTCACTCACTTCTCACCCACCCCAATCGCAACACACTCACCACAACCACCATGACAACACAACACAATCGCAACAAAAGCTTCCCCCCTACAATTAATAATTGCAAAGTAGAGGGTAAGATATAAAAAAATTAAACAAAAACTTTTTTCCATTGGTTAGGAAACGCTTGGATTTTGGCTCGAAAGCCAACTCGCCTAAATTTTTTATTCCAGCAGCCATTTCCATAATGGCACAAACTTTATTTTCTTGTCTTTTATTTTTTCTTCTGATTCCTCACCATTATAAATCAAGATAATTTCTTTTGCTTTATATTTTGCTAAGAAATATTTAATACTTTGCAGCTCATTTTTTGGAACTTCTGGTTTATTTTTTACCTCAACTAGAATAATATTTTTTTCCTTAACTAAAAGAAAATCTATTTCTTTACCATCTTTTCTCCAATAGTATTTTGCATCTACAATACTTGCAACAAGATTTTCCATTATTTTGTCGTAGTTAGAAGTGTAACAATAAGCCAAAGTCCACCACCACGGATAAACTTTTTGCAACTTTCTCGAACTTGCAAAGATACTTGGCCTAAAATTTCTTATTCTTCTTATCAAATATGAAAATTCAAGGAAAAAAATGTGTTGTAATAAAGTTTTTTTGCTTATCCTAAATTTTTTAGAAATGCTTTCGTAGTCTAAAATCATTCCTGGATTGGTATAAAAAATTTCTAACAAGTTTAACAGAAGCTCTTTGTTAACATTTTTGAATTTTTCTGGAAGATCTTCTTTAATAATTTTGTCGATGATCATACTCCTTAAATAATCTTTAATTAAAAATTCATTCTGCCAGGTTACAATTTCCGGGAAACTTCTAATTAAATAAAGACTAAGTTCTTTCCTTAGCTCTTCTTTCCACAATTCTGGCTTTTCAATAAATTCTTTCTTTTCTTTTATTTCTAAATATTCCCTAAAACTTAAAGGCATAATATTGACAAGGAAGTATCTTCCAGTAAGATTTTTTATTGCTTCAGCTTCAAGAGCAACGCTGCTAGAGGAAGAAATTACAAATTTTATATTTGGGAAAGCATCATAAATTAGCTTTAGCTGAGAGGCCCAGTCTTTCAGCTTAGATATTTCATCAAGAAAACAATATATTTTCTCTTTTTTCCAATTTTCTCCTGTAATTTCTTGATAAGCATTCAATATTTTTATTAATTCTTCTACTCTTTTATCAAAATTAAAATAAAGAATTTTTGTTGCATTTACTTTTTCAAGCAAAAATTCAATAAGTTGATACAAAAGGGTTGTTTTGCCTACTCTTCTAAGGCCAGAAAGAATAACAATTTGTCTGTATTCAATCAAACAAAGAAGCTTCTTGAAAACATGTCTTTTGTACGGCTTGGCAAGTTCCTTGCTGACTTTTTTTTCTTTCCACCATAAATTTAAAACCTCGAGAGTTTCTTTTACCATAAGTTTCCTAATGGAAACTAATATTTAAACTTTTCGTTTCCTAATGGAAACTATTAATTTTTAGCAAATTAAAACTGCAAGGAATTCATAAATCTTTGCACTTGAAATGCAAAGATTTTTTCTTATAGAGAGAACTCCTCAATTATATACTATACCTTATTATTTAAATAAAAAATGTTTCGGTATACTGTAACATTTGATCACGAAATATTTTATTTTCTGAACCATAATTCATGAATAACAATTCACACTAAAATCCTAAGCCGGGAAGATTAGCCAGGATTAATTTCTTGATTTTCTTTTTCACTTCTCACTCATTTCTTGCTCACTTCTTGCTCAGCATTTCTTCGACTTTGGCAATGAACTTCTTGATTTTGTCAAGATAATAATCGAGATTTTCTGCAGTAAATTCACTTAAGGCTCCTTTTTCCATTTTTTCTTCTAAATCAATAATTTCCTTGTAATTGCCAATTATCTCATCGCCTATTGCCTTGGCGTAATTTTTTTCGAGCTCTTCTGCAATTCTCTTTTTGTTTAGAATAAGTTTATTTTCAAACAATAATAAGATTTGTGCTGCTTCTGTTGCAGCATCTGACAACAAAGATAGTGTCCCTAACAACAATTGTCTGTTTTTCAAAGAATAATTGTCGCTCCTCTCGATGAGCTTTTCTGCTTTTTCTTCCTTGCGATAAAGTTTTTCTTCGTTGACAAGCCTTGAAACTTCTGTAATCAAGCCTTTCTTGTCATAGATAACCCACGGCTCTTTCAAAGAGCTTACAATCCAAGGCTCGCCATCAAGAACAAGATGCCACCACCTGCTTAGCATCTTTAAAGGCTGAAAATGAAATGTCAAGCCGCTTGCTTTGCCTTTTTCTTCAATCATGCCACAAGTTTTTTCAATCAAGTCAAGAATTTGTGGAGATGGCGGCACACCAGAATCATTTATAATAATCATCGTGTCGATATCGTTTGCCTCGCCTCTTGTAACAGCACTGCCATAAATGTAAATAGCTTCAATCCATTTCCTAAACTTCAGTAAAGGCTTTAGCCATTGCTCTAGCTGTTTTTTATTAACCTTCACCATTTTACTCAAAACCCATTCGTTTAATTAACAAGATAATTAAAATAACTATTGTAGCAATAACTGCTACAAAATATGAACCTGCTCCAACAGCAAAACCTATAGCAGTTAATGCCCAAATTGTCGCTGCAGTAGTCAAGCCATAAATCCACATATGGTCTTGTTTTTGTTGCCAAATTACTGCAGCACCTATAAAACCAACGCCAGCAGCAAGTCCCTGTGCAATCCTAGCAAAATTAGAAGGATCCAATACCGAGGCGCCAACAATCGTAAACAAACAAGAACCAACACAGATTAACATGGCAGTCCTAGAACCAATTCCATATTGCTTTGCTTTTCTTTCTAATCCAATAATCATCCCAAGAATTGCCGCAATGATTATCTTGACCAAAGGTTCCCAATTAAATTGAATCATTTTTTTCACCTCACACTATTTTTTTCACAGCCTCGCGAAAAAGCTCGGCTTTTCTTGCTAAATCATCTAGCTTCTTGCCAGAAGGCAAAGCTATTTTTTTGTGCTCATAATCCTTGAATGTTCTAACTATTTCAGTAGCATAATTTACATGAGTTTTTTCCAAACCTTTTCCTTGTAAATGTTCTTTCAACATGTCAGGAATCAACCTAGGAACAAGCATGGCATGGCCTTTCAAAACAAGCGCGGTTTGTGCTGCTTCTACAGTAGAAGTATAAATATTGTCCAGAACCTGAATTTTAGCATTTTCAATTTCTTTAATGTAATCTTTGATAAGCAAAAATTTTCTCAAGATGGCTTCTTTAGTTCCAGTCATCAAGCCCTTCTGGATATTGATTTTGAGCGAGCTGATTAGCTTGTAGGGGTCATAAATAATTCTACCATCTCTTATGCTTATCAAAACTCTTGTGTTGTGCTCACAAATTTCCTTGATTAAATCCTCTATCGAACCAACACGAACTTTATCTTCGGGCAATTTATAAACATGAGAAAAATGTTTTGTAAGTTCAACGATGTGTTTGTTCAAGCATATAACATAAAGCATCCCATTGTGAACCCACGATGCCTTGATGATGCTTCTGAGATATGGCGTCAGCTTGAACTTCAATTTCTCAACATTAACTTCTTTCTTAATTATGGCTTTTTCTTTGGTTTCAGTGACTTTTGCTACTTTTGCTTTTACCTTTGCTTTGTCCTCTTTTTTCATCTTCACCTCTTTTGCGATTGGGATTTTGTTTATTTTTAGCTTATAGAATCGTTTATTTATTACCCTTTGGCTTAACAGATCTCCAGTTACTTAACGTTTATATATCTTTTTATAATCCCCACAATTTTTGCTGCATCAACTTTTCCTTTGTATTTCGCCATAATTAAACCCATATAAGCATTGACACTCAAGCCCGGCTTTTCCTGGATAATTGTCTTTATTTCTTGTTCAATGTCTCCTACCTCGACTTTTTCTATTTTTATTGCTTCTTTTATACTTTTTCCCTTTACTATATCTAACATAATCTTTTTAACATCACCATCATCAATCTTGCCTTCTTTCAAATTTTCTGCGATTATTTCTAAGACATCCATGGTTAATTTTTTGTTAATCTCTTGCAGAGCAATTTTTTCGTGACTAGCAATTTCTTTGGGCCATATCGTTAACATCTTGGCAATAGTCGATGGGTTATTGTAAATCTGAATTAGCACCTTATAATCCTCGAGCCTGTTTTCTTTCAGCAAGGCTGAGGCAAGCTCGCTGTGCATCTTTTCTTCGAGCTCTGCCCTAATCTCATGCTTCAATCTCGGCAACGAGCGTTTTATTTCTTCAACCATCTCTTTTGGAATTCTGATTAATGGCAAGTCGGTTTCAGGGTACATACGCGCGGCTCCTGGAAGAGGCCTCAAAAAAGTTGTTGTGCCATCTGCCTCGGCTTTGCGAACTTCTGGATCGATTTTCTTTCCTTCTTTGAGGAGTTTCAACTGCCTTTCAATTTCAGTTTCAATCGTTTTCGCAATGAGAGCTGGCTCCTGAACACCTTTGATTTCAACCCTCGAGCCACCTTGAATTGACATGTTTACATCTTGCCTTATTGTTCCTATGCCCCTCTTGACTTTGCAAGAACGCAAAATTTCTCCAATTTTTAGTGCTACTGCTTTGGCTTCTTCTGGCGAGGCAATATCTGCTGCAGTAGCAATTTCAACAAGGGGTATGCCAAGACGGTCAAGCCTAAAAACAGTTTCATTTTCAGTTTGTTTTATAATGCGCGCCGCGTCCTCTTCAAGACAAATGCTTTGTATTCCAATTTTCTTGTTATTAACTTCAACAAAACCGTCTGTCGCTAAAAGTAAAGTCCTCTGAAAGCCAGAAGTATTGCTTCCATCTACGACTGTCTTGCGCATCACCTGAGTTACTGCGAGAGGCTTTGCATTAAGCAACAATGAAATCTGTAATGCGATTTTCAAAGCTTCTTGATTGAGCTCGTGCGGGGGCTCTTCATCAAGTTCAAGCAGGCATGTCGTATCGCTGTAGGCTTCATAAATGTAAGTTTTTTTCTTGCTCTGCTCGTAAGCTGCCGCAATATCAATCTTGCCTGTCTCGCCAGCAGGCGCATACAAATGTCTCTTCACTACTATGTCGGGCTCGTCCTGGCGCAAAATGCTCGGGCACTCGCAAAAAAGTTTGTGTGTATCAAGCTGCTGATGAATTTCTATTCCTGCCCTAAGCCCTGCTTTTTCGTACCCTAACTCCATAATAAAAGAGAACAAAGAATATTAATAAAAGTTTCTAAAATAAATCCAGGGACTAAACAAAAATTATATATACCTAAACCACTTTGTAAATAAAGTAGGCGGAGGGGGAAATGAAAAAAGTCCACATATTATATAACCCCTATTTAGATGACCACTATGCTATTTGTGAAATGGGACACGACTATTTTTGCCAGGAAAGCATAAAAAACAGAAACTTAGAAGAAACCCTTAAAACATTAAAGACCCTCTTTAGTGCACGTGGAAAAAAGAAAATAGAATTTATAATTGATCTAAGTCTTCCAAAAAAAGAAAAAGATATACTAAAAAATTTTATATACAACAATTTCAGCAAAGCAACTTGTACAGAAGATTAGGTAAAACTAAAAACAAAATTAGAAGGCGTTATCGTAAAAACGCCAATATCTTGATTGTGAACCCAACAGCCCAACAGAAAACAGCGAAATATCATTTGGATAAGCCCTTTTCTAATACTCGGAATTATTTATTTTTTCTTTTTTCTTGTTTTGCTTTTTCTTTTTCCATGTGTTCTATACGAACAAGCAAATGCTCGCAATGTGAACTCAAAGAAAGTCTATCGCTATTCTTTACGTCATAACCCATTTTCTTCAATAATTTTATGGGAATTTCCAACATTTCTCTTGGATAAAGGCCATACTGTTCTCCTACCGCCCTGATTTTATATTTGTCCAAGATTTCTTGGCAAGGGGCATTACAAGTATAGTGTAAAATATATTCTGAAGTTTCTTTTTTTTCTTTCTGCATTTTAATAAGGAAATGCTCCCGACGAGATTCGAACTCGTGTCGCGAGCGCGAGAGGCTCGCATGCTTGGCCTCTACACCACGGGAGCTTGATAGTTGCTTACAGTTTAATCTAAAAAAGAAAAATTCTTTTTAAATTTTTACACTTACAACCGGCCAAAACTCGCCAAAACTCTTTTGCAACCCCGGTCTCTTTCCTATCCAAAGACATCTCTAACAACTATACCGAAACAAACTTCGAACGAACTTCCAATAGCTACCAAGCCCTATCAATTACTCTACCTTGAAAACCTTGTAGCCTTTATGAACGTCCTCAGGCACCAGCAAACCTATTTCATCGCCAGCCCTTGCCTCATCGATTGGTTCCCTGTTTATTTGCATACTTTCTACAGTCATCTCAAATTCCTTAGTGCCTCCTTTTATCTTTATTTTGTCCCCTATCTTCAACGGTGCTGTTAGTTTTATTGCCGCTGCTTTGACATTCTTGAAGTAGTTTGAAACTACACCAATTTGTTTTTCCATATTATTTAGTGGAATGCCCTATATTTAAATTTTGGGATTAATCATAGCCCTGCTCGGATTCGAACCGAGGTCCTTTGGGCCAGAGCCAAAGATCCTTGACCGCTAGACTACAGGGCTCCAGAAATTATAAAATATCAAATTTTTTAAATCCTTCTTTCTTTCCTTGTCATGGATTATGCACAATTATGCCTCGGTAGCTCAGCTGGTTAGAGCATCACCTTGGTAAGGTGGGGGTCCCGTGTTCAAATCACGGCCGAGGCTTTGTTACAAAGTCAAGAGAACCAAAATTCCTAAAGTATTTAAAATAAAACTTAATATTGCCAAAGCGCCAGTCTTTATTTTTGTAAGGCCAGCCAACATTACAACGCCTGCCTCGTCGGGCAATGGAGAGGCTATCAAAAAGCCTGCAAAAACGTACATTAAATACATTTTTATCTTATGCCCAATCATAGTTTCAATCAAATGTTCCACTTTCCTAATCGCCTTTGTATGCCTTAGCCTATAAAATTCATCCTCAAAGGTAATTCTGATGAATTTAAATATGACTAGATCAGAAAATAGGGCACCGGCACCCCCGATGATTGCTGCTAAAAAAAGATTTTGTGGGGATAATGCTATAAAAAAACCTGCTGAAAAAGGAGAAGTAAAACCAAAAGTGAATAGCATTCCCGCAATAAAAACTCCTAAATAGCTCAGAGTTCCAAGATTAGCAACAAATTCTCCGACTTTAGGATTGCTAAAAATAATATAAGCGAGAACTATTGCAATGATAAGCGTCACAATTTTAGGATATCTGAATTTGAATAATCTTTTCATTTTATCTTCTTTCCATGCAAAATTAATAATGAGAAGTGGTTTAAATTGCTTATAAAATTTATGTGTATTATTTAATTAAATTAATTTTTTAAATTTTTAATTTAACTGCTTTGGCAATCTCGAAGAAAATTAATCCCAATGAAGAAGCTACTATCACTAAACCTAACTCTCCTAACGATAATGCCTTGAAACCAAAGGTCGAAGCTAGCGGCGTATAAATCGCAATTAGCTGTAAAAAAACTGTGATGAGCACTGAATAAATGAGAAATTTATTGCTAAAAATTCCTATCTTCCATACATTTTTATCTGAACGACACGTGAATAAAATAAACATTTCGAAAAATACCAAGGTTGTCAAAGCTATCGTTCTTGCTTTTTCTAAATCTGTTCGATAATATAATCCAAATAAGACAAGCACAATTATAAATGAGATTAATCCCGCTGCCAGCACAAATTTCCAGATTCCATTAAGAATCGATTCTTCATAATTAATGGGCTTCCTTTTCATTATTTCTTCATCTTCTTTTTCTACACTTAAGGAAAGGCTTGGTAATGAATCTGTAATTAAATTCATCCATAGTATTGCCAAAGGCAATAAAGGCAATGGGAAAGCCAACAATAAAGCAAACAAAACAACGAACAACTCGCCGACATTTGCAGAGAGATAGAACTTTATTGATTTTTTCATATTGTCATAAACCCTTCTTCCTTCCTTTATTGCTGTGACTATTGAACTAAAATTGTCATCTAAAAGAACTATATCCGAAACATCCCGAGCAACATCACTCCCACGGACACCCATAGCAATACCAATATGTGCTTCTTTTAATGCAAGAACGTCATTAACGCCATCGCCTGTAACAGCAACAATTTCCTTCTGTTTCTTGAGCGCAGTTATTATTCTTAATTTTAATTCTGGAGTAATTCTAGCAAATATGTTGTTTTCTTTTACGGCCCTATTAAAATCTTCTTCTGAAAGTTTTTCTAGTTCATGTGCTTCGATGCTACTGCCATTAAGCCCAATCATGTTAGCTATGGCCTTGGCAGTAATCGCAGAATCTCCCGTAATCATTTTTATTTTAATTCCGGCGCTTTTACAATCTTTAATTGCGGCTTTGACTTCTTTTCTTGGGGCATCTAACATACCTTGAAAACCAACAAAAACAAGATTTGTTTCGGCAGTTTGTTGTGTAAAATCATTAGGCAACTCTTTGAAAGCGAATGCGAGAACTCTTAAAGCTTTGGAGGCCATCCGTTCATAAATAGTTAAAAGCTCTGCCTTTCTTTTATCAGTTAACAAAATGATCCTGCCCTGAATAAGTTCCTTAGTGCATTGCTTTAGAATAACATCGGGGGCTCCTTTTACGTAATTAATTAGTTTGCTATTTCTTTTTCTGATGATAGACATCATCTTTCGGCTCGAAGAGAATGAGTACTCTTTTATTCTAATTTCTTTTTCTGTTTCTTCCTTCTTAAAAAGATTTGACTTGTATGCTGACAAAACCAAGGCTTTTTCTGTAGGATCGCCAAAAACTTGGATTTCTTTGCCTTTTTTTTCTATGCGAGCATTGTTGCACATAATCCCGATTCTCAAAACTTCCTTTAGTTCAGCATGCCTTTCTGGGCTAATTTCTTTTCCGTCAAGGAAAAAAGATTTGTCTTGAATTCTAAAGTGTTTATTATTGCAATAAATATCTACTACAGACATTGCTTCTTCTGTGAGAGTTCCTGTTTTATCTGTACAAATTACCGTTGCCCTTCCAAGAGTCTCGGCAGCGGGCAGTTTTCTGATTAATGCATTATGTTTTTTCATTCTTTGAATGGCCAAAGCCAAAGTTATTGCGAGCACGGCGGGCAAACCTTCCGGTATAACACTTATAGCCAACGAGATGCCTGTAAGAAACATGTAGAACTTGTCCTCGCCACGAAGGAAGCCTATAGTGGTTGTTATCGCGGCCAATATCAAAATAACTATTGCAATTTTTCTTGAGAATGAATCGAGTTTTTCTTCAAATGGCGTTTTCTTTCTCTTAATTCTTTGGACTAATTTCGCAATCTTGCCAAACTCAGTTTCCATTCCAGTTGCAACTACTACTGCTCTTGCATTACCCCTTACAATTGTCGTGCCTGTATAAATCATATTCTCACGATCTGCTAATTCTGCTTCAAGGGCTATCTTTTTAGTGCTTTTATCTTGAGGAAAACTTTCCCCTGTCAAAACTGCCTCATTTGTTTGTAATTCATTAACATAAAGCAACCTACAATCTGCTGTCACTTTGTCGCCTTCTGAAACCATAATGATATCGCCAGGAACAAGTTCGGAAGCAAGAATCTCGTTAACTTGACCTTCCCGAATTACTTTAACTTTCAGCACAAGAATTTCTCTAAGCTCAGCAATAGTTTTCTCAGCTTTGTATTGTTGGAAAAAACCAACAAAAGAATTTATCACAACAATCGCCATTATGACACCAAAATCAGTATAGTGCTGTATTGCCAATGAAAAAACCGCGGCAGCAAGCAAAATAATAATAAGAACAGACTTGAATTGTGTTAAAAAAATAAATAAAGGGCTTACTTTTGCAATCTGTTTCAATTCATTCTTTCCATATTTTTTCAGTCTTATAGAAGCTTCGTGTGAGCTCAAACCATGTTCGCTTGTTTCGAGTTTTTTCAAAACCTCTTTTTTCTCAAGACTGTGCCACATATGAAAATAAAACAAAATATATTAATTAAGTTTTATCTTTCTTTTTTTGTCACTTTAAAATAGTCAAAAATCGAAACCTTTATATATCTGTTTATGTTTTATATTATATGACATTAGAAAAGTTAAATTTCAAACCAGCATTAACTGTTGCAAGCGATTATTTAGTTTATGCTCTAGAAACGATGCTCAAGAACGCAAAAGGTTTTCTTGAAATTCGTAGAAAGAAAGAAGAACCTATCTATAAAATAGAAAAAGGGGCTATTACTGCAATGGCTTTTGCCGGCATTGATAAAGATATAGCAAGGTTTCTAGTAGAGAGAGTTGAAAGAAAAGACATTATAGAGAATATAGCCCACATAACAAAGACAAAACCCCCAATAACAGAAGCGGCATCTTTCTATAACAACAATCAACCAATCGATAAACTATTGACCTTTTACAACTTAAAAGAACCTATTTTATTGAATGAAGATTTTTTTAAAGATTTAGCTAATTATATTAACCCTTTTAACCTTTCTAAAGAAACTGAAGGACTTGGCGATGTGGATAAGGCCTTGGGCAAGGCTCTTGGCCTTTAGTTTTCTAATTATTATACAAATATTTAAAAGCCCCAGGCTTTTTTTCTTATAAAATGGGAACAATAAAAAATGATAAGAGAAAAATGTTAGATAGCCCTCTAGAAAAAATCAAAAAGCAATACGAGCCACTAAAGAAAAAGTACAAACTTCCAGAATTTTCGAAGTTGAATGAAGAATTCGAGATTGAAAAAATACAAGAAAAAGAAACAGATTTCATTTTGCGAGAAATAAGAAGAGCAATATCTGAGAAAGTGACTGCTTTCCTAAGATTTTTTGAGTTGTTTGTCAACCCGCAAGCTGCGCCAGTTTTTGTTTTGACCTCTCTAAAGAACTTAACAAACAAAGAAAAAGAAATAATAGAAAGAGCCTACAAAGAACTTGTTGAACTTGAGTTGGCCGCAGTAAGTTTGGACATAAGTTACAATGAGGCCAAAGAAGCCCAGGCAATATTGCGAGCCATAAAAAAATGGGAAGAGCTCAAGCCAGATCTAGAAGAAGTCACCAGTGCCATACTGAAAGTACAGCAAAAAGAGGGAGAAAAGAAAAGCAAAAGCTACTTCGGCTAGTTAACGCTAGTTCCTAGCAATTTCTAATGATAGCCATCCCTGTTTATTTTATTTAATCAAATTTTTCAATTCGATTTCCAACAATGCAAGAGGCATTTTAAGATGCCACGACTTAATAGTAGAAGGATGAACCTCGCCCATAATCCCGACATTCTTTCCCCCAATTAGGATTTTTGCGGTTCTGCCCTCAATAAAATTAGGGGCCTTGTCTTCCTCAAGTTCAATTGTAACATCCAACATTTTTGCAAGATAGACAAGAACTTGTTTGAGCTCGGTGAAATTGCCGGGCGCTATTGCAATACATAATTTTTCTTTCTCTTCGATTCCGGTTTCTTCCTTCAAGTTTTTTTCAAAGATCACTCCAATTTCGAAAAGTTTCTGTGGATATTCAGAATCGACATTGTTTGCAAGAACATTCAACATAGAACAAATTAGATTAGGCCTAAGAACTTTGTAATCGGTTTTGCTCTTTTCAACCTCGACTGCATCTTTATAATTGCATCTCTTCAAATCCTCTTTCGTGAGTAAGTGATAAGAAGATATTTCTAAGAATCCCAAACCAGTCAAAATCTCTGCTATTTTCTCTTTCTTGCTTTCTTTCTCGTCGATTGCCCCGATAGTCGCAATTTCAGGAACCTCTACATCGAAATTATCGTAGCCATAAGCTATGGCGATATCTTCTGCGATGTCTACTTCATGCAAAATGTCTGCACGCCAAGCAGGCACAAAGACATAAGGATTATTATAATTGTAACCCATTCTTTCTAATAATTTCTTGACTTCTTTTTCATTAAGCTCTAGTCCGAGGAGTTTGTTTATGTTCCCAAAATTAATTTTTAATTTTTCTGGCGTCAGGTCGGGCGTAATTTCTTTGTGCAGACCATAATGGATTTTCATCTGGAAAATCTCGCCGCCCATATCGCTAAACATTGTCACGAGAATATTCAAAGTTTTTTTCAATACATTGAAATCAAAGCCAGAACATTCAATAAAAATATCGCGAGTTTCTTCAGTAATTTTGCCAGTTTTGTGTGAATTAATAATTGGTGGCATACTCAGAATTTCCCGGGCAGCATCAACAAAAACCGGAAATTTCTTCATATCCTTAAGCAAGTAACCGTATTCCTTGCCCGTAGGATGTTTCTGTAGAATTTCATTTCCAGTCATTTCTTCATTTGCCTCGAGAGGAACAAATTTAATATCCTGCGGTTTTCTTGCTTCGAACCTTATTGGTAACGTTATCTTTTCTAGAGGATAAATTCCTATAGCGACTTTTTTCCTATTGCGCCCAAGCGTAGCATGAATCTTCTCCTGTATATCGATGACCTCTTTAATTTTCTCGTCATCAAATCTCAAGTTCTTGACAATTGCGCATGCAGTATATGGCCTTATATTTTTCAAGGAGCGGTCTACAAAAACTTCGTATTTTGCTTCTGGTTTGTTAATTTTGTATTCCCTGAATCCTGGTTTCTTGCCAATAAATGCGAGAAATGCCCGAAGATAGCCATGCAAAGAAAGTAAGTCTGGCCTATTTGGGAAAATCTCCAAAGCGATTTCATTCTCATCAATAGACTCAATTGGAGTGCCGAACATTGCTATTTTCTCTTCTATTTTTTTATCTATCTTGACAAACTTCTCGAACTCTTTCCTAGAAAATTTTACGAGCGCCATTTCAATCGGGTATTATTTCAACTATTTCAACCAAAATTTAATTTTTCTCAGTTTATTTATATCATTAGCATAAGTTTCTCTCAAGTCCTTGATCTCATAATAGTCCATAATGATCCTATCAAAACCGGGGCCCCAAGCCAAAACAGGAACCCACTCGCCAAGCAATGGCACTACGACTTCTGGCCTCAAAATGCCTGCCCCTCCCAACTCGAGCCACTTGTTTTTTTCTGGAACAAAAACATCTATCTCTAAAGAAGGCTCGGTGTAAGGGAAGTAACTAGGCCTGAAACGAATTTTTTCGTGGCCCATTTTTCTAAAAAATTCTTTAAGGTAACCTAACAAATGCCTAAAATTTGCCTCCCTAGCAATGACAATGCCCTCTGTCTGATTGAATTCGAAACCATGACTCCAGTCAACAGTTTCATTCCTGAAACATTTACCAATAGCAAAAAATTTTCCCCTCTTATCTTTCTCATTCTTCAAGCTCGCAAGTGCTGCGAGAGTATGTGCTGATAAACAAGTCGTATGCGTTCTAAGAACAACCCGCTTGGCTTCTTGTTCTTTCCATTTGTACTGCCACCCCTTACTTTCTTGCACTCCTTTCTCGTGAGCCTTCTTGACCATTGCCACTAGTCTCTTGTCTTCTGGCAGCTTTCCTTCAATTCCGCGAATATAGAAAGTGTCTTGCATCTCTCTTACAGGATGGTCTTGAGCAGTAAACAGCGCATCAAAATTCCAGAAAGCCGTCTGGCACAAGGTTCCTTTCATTTCCTTGAAACCCATCTCGCTCCATATTCTTCTAGCATAGCTTATGGCCTGCTTAACAAAATGTCTTTTGCCACCATACAAGTCAGGAACTTTGCTTTGGATATCATAATGCCTGAATTTTTTTCCTTGCCACGAGTCCCTCAATAGCATTTCTGGAGTAAGCTTTTCTATCAATTCTTGCTTGAATTTTGGCAACTCTTCCGCCACTCTAGAACCGAGCTCCGTCAGCTCAAACTCAAGCTCTTGTTTCTCTATAACTTGAATAATCTTTTTTCTTGTTTTTAGTTTCTCGTAACAAAATTTTTGTTCTTCACTCATTTCATCCTTGGTTATAGGCAACGATTCAAGAAATTTTTCCTCTAAAAATTTCTTTGCGGCTTCTTCCTTACTAATTTTTAGTTCAATTTTATTTGCTACGACACTAATAAACGCCTTGTCTTTCAACACCCCCAAAGCGATCATAAATTCATTATCACTCAATCCGGCTGCCTTTTTGGCCTCTTCCAAAGATAAGGCTTGTTTAGCTTCGAAAAGAGCATTCAAAAGATTTCTCTCTGGAAGATTTTTCTTTAAATAGAGAATACCATTAACATCTAAATCTACTATCTCTGACTTTTTGGTCTTTAATGATACAATCTTTTTTGCTTCCAAGAATTTTAGTGCCCTCTTCACGCTTGTCTCATCCAACTTGGTTTCTTTCATAATTTTGTTTATGTCCTTCAAATGCAAGAAAGGCAAAACTTGCTTTTCCAAAGGACTCAAAGTGAGTATGATTGCCTCTACCTCGTTTTCGTGCGCCATTTAGAGAATTAGTCTCGAGATTTTAAAAACCTTTTTACTTGTGCTACCTTATATTACTTTACAATTGCACGTTTTTCGTGCCCCAACTTTTCTAACTTTAACCTCTCTTAACTTTAAGATCTCTCTTAAGCGCCACTCATACTTTTATCTAATTTTTTCTTTTGCCCTTACTTTTTCTTTCCTAATCTTCTAAGTTCCTTGTCATTTATTGTTCTTACCTTTATCTCAGAAATCTCGCTTCTTCCAAGATACCTGTTCTTGAGTCTTTCCCTAATTAAAAAGATAACTAAAACAACAATAGCTATAACAAGCACAAAGTCAACAATAAACCATGTCAGATTACTTTTTATTTCAAAAAATATTTGGTCAAGCCATGGCGCCGAGAAAGTTTGTTTCTTTATATTTACTGTAACTGGGACTTCTTTAGTTGTGCTTTCGAAAGTCACCTTTATCTTTAAATTATTGGCCCCACTAGCATTTTCCAGAGGCACCAAGTAAACATAAGCATAACCAGTCTCCCCACTATCAAGATTCAAGACTGAAGGGTCGATTCTCGAGAGTGTTGCCCAGGTCCCATACTCCGAAGCATTAATGGTGTAAGTTGTAACAACATTGCCCGTGTTCGTGACAGTTACCTTTATTGCAAATTCCTTGCCATTAAAAGCATCGCTAATCTGTTGTGCTGAAACTATCGCGTCTTTTTCTTCTATGGGTTTAACAAAACAGTTGCCCTTCACAAGCAAAGTTTCGGTTTTGCTTGTTTGAGAATTGTAAGTATCATCGTAGAGATTGTAATAAACAGTCAAAACAATTTCATATTCAGTTTCAGTTGCATTCGAAGGAACACTAAAGGTAGCAGTCCCGGCATACTCATCGCCAGAATCCAAAGAGAGCTCTTTCATATAATTTATGCCCAAGGCCAAGTTTCTGATTGTGATTCTAATGTCTTCGTCACTCGAACCGGTATTTTCAATTCCGAAATTAGCGCTAAAGGACTTGCCACATTCTACACTCATAGCACTCAGCGAGAAAGAGTTGATTACAACATTGTGCTTTTTCTGATTTAATTCAATATCCACAGAATCTTCCTTGCACTGATCATCTTCGTTGCCTTCTTCGTAAACTTTAACTCTAATAACATAATCATGATCAACATCAATATTGCCCGGGATCTTCAAGTACAAAGTGTAAGTTTTTTCATCATCTTCCCTGATTGTAGTTTCATAACTAGTAGAAACAACATCATCCTCATCGTCCAAATCATAAAGCCCGGCCTTAATAATGATATCCAAATCATCATTATAGTTGTTCTCGACATTTACTCTAACGGAAACGTTATCGCCAGCATAAAATTCATCTCCCGAATCTGGCGAATCAATAGAAATTGCCAAATCTCCTTGCTCTCCATATTTGCAAAAACCAATTTTTTCGATTGTAAATTCTCTTGTTTCGCTCGAACCTTCGTTGTTTGCATTGTCCTTGCACTTGACTTGCCAATCATGCTCTTCTCTTGTCAATGTCAAGGTCCAAGTAACCTCGCTATTATTATTGACATTCCCATCCTTTTCTTTGTCGCCATCAACATAAAGACTGCAACTCAACGAGCTATCAAGATTGTCAATAACCTTGAACTTGAAATCAACAGAAGTAGAGCTCAAATTTGCGCCATCACTTGGCGAGATTAAACTAACGTTTGGTGTTTCAGTATCAATATACAATGTTCTTGTCTCGCTCGTAAGCCTACCGAGCGTATCAGAGCAAGTTATATTCCATCGGTGCATACCTTCTTGCAATCCAAAAATAGGAACCAAAGATGTAAGAGTATTATTTTTAGTTGAATCATTAGTAGCCACAATAGTCCCATCAACAAGAAGATTACAAGTAAAAACAGGATCGGAATTGCTTACTGCAGTAAAATTAAAGGTTGGATGCTCTTTCAACCAAGTATTGTTGGCAGGAGAGTTCAAAGTTACTGAAAGGATGTCGGCCATGCTAAATGATGGTAGTAAAACTAAAAAAACGCCTACAAAGAACATTACAAAAATTACAAAAATCTTAGGTGAAATCAAAAAAAATTCCTTAGCCTTGTTGTTTCTCATTTTGTAGTAATTCTATAGTTAAAACACTTTTTAAATCTTTCGTTTCTTTTTGTCAACATAATGAGATTCCCACAAGAAATCCATCAATTTGTGACAATTATCATTGTAAGCTGGCATAAACCCACTTTCAATCAATTTTTTGTAGTGGGCTGCACCTTCATCAAAAGGAACCGCCTTTGTTTTTTGCAAAATTTTGTAGAATTCTTTAGAATTATCTCTAATCGGACATGGCATCAACAAATTGCCACAACCATACTTGCTCCTACATCCCTTGTCCTTGCATTTACATTTTCTTCCTTCGCCCCTAGCGCCTTTAGCGTGTTCTTGTTGTTTGTCCTGCCATGCCCTTATTTCCCTGAAAAGAGGAGCATTTACAGCATCTACAATGCTCTTTTTGTATTTTATTAAATTATACACATTATTCAACTTATTGTTTTTATCTTTGAAAGGAATAAAAACACAAGGAGTAATATCTCCATTCCACAAAATATGAAAGTAACCTCCATTTTTTGCAGCAGAAATGCAACCACGACTTACTGTCCCGCAATTCCAAAAATCCGCAATAAAATATCCCTTCTTGATGTACTCCCAAGTCTTCTCCCACATTCTAACCCTTTGTTCTGGTGTAACCAACAACTCGGGATTAGGAGATCTTCCAATTGGCATGTATTGGAAATACCAAGCATAACTAGCCCCTTGCTCACCAAACCAAAAGTCCATGAAATCTTGGCTAAGCAACAAATTGGCATTATGTCTCATTGGTGTCACAGAAATCCCAAAGATCACTCCTTTTTCACGCAAGTTTTTCATTGCTGTCAAAATCTTATCGAAAACTTCTGGACCTCTCCGGGCTTCTGTTTCTTCCCTGAATCCCTCTACGCTTATGGCAGGAGTAACATTTGCAACTTTTTCAAGTCTGGATGCAACTTTTTTCGTAATCAAAGTTCCATTAGTAAAAACTAAAAAGAAACAATCGGGATTTCTTGCGAAAATATCAAGAATTGACTTACCCTTGCTTCTGTAAGCAAAAGGTTCGCCGCCAGAAATAACAAAGAATCTAACATTGAATTTATTCCTTAACTCTTTAATTGTCCAATCCAAAACATCGAAATCAAGAATTTCTTTCTTGTAGTTTTCGCCAGCATAACATCCTTTGCATTTCAAATTACAAATATTTGTAGGACTTATTGTAACGAAGCCGGGAACAGAACTGTAGCCATATTTCTTCCGAAATTCTTCTCTTATTTTAGAACCTTCTGCCATCAAAGAAGTTAATATAGAGGCGATTCTGATTATAACTCTTTGGGAAACTCCCCTCCTAAAAACTCTTCTAGCACTTTTTATCATAGCCAAAGTTTCTAATCTAATATCTTCCCATACTTGCTCAGAGAACTCTTTTTTGCGATATAATCTCCGTTTTATTTTTTCTTTCAAAAACTCTTTCGAAGCATAAAGCCCTAACAAAAAGAAAAATAAATCCGCAATTGCTTTACCAAACCTTTCGTTTTGAACCGCCACCGAAATTGTTTTTGCCGTATGTTCCAACATTTTGTCTTGCTCTTTCTTGCTCTTTTATTTGTTTTTGTTATCGGTTGTTGGTTGTTTATTGTTTGTTACTAGTGTTTATCCCTAGCGTAGCTTTTTATATTTTTTTATATTTTTATTTAACGTGCAGGTTCTCGAAAGTATCCCTTATCTTTTGTATAGATTCAGCAACATCTTGACCCTTGTTTGTCAATTTTATTAACTTTATCCTGCCTTTTTTCTCGAAAGCCACTAAACCAAATTTCTCCAAAGACTGTAGAATCTTCACTGCATGACTATACGTACAATCAACCTCCTTGGCAAGCAACGAGCCATACCTTGCTCTCGCACCCTTCTTCAATGCAATCAGAATCAATGCTGGTTTCTTTCTAAAGAATGTATTGAAAGCATCTTTAACCATTTTTTTATTGTCCCCTCGCCATGGAATCTTAAATTTTCAAAAATTTAAATATATGTTATAAAGGTTATTTTACAGCACATACTTTTGTTTATAAATCTTTCGCTGTTTTGTAAAAGTTTTAACTAGTTAGTAACAAAGCAGGGCTATTTCTTTTTCTTGTAAATTTCTTCTAGCTCCTCTTTCTTCAACAATGGCACAAATGAATAGCCTGCCTCGCGGAAAATGGATTTTAGTTTTCCGTTGTGCAATTGCCATACCTCTAATGCGCCCCAATCAAAAGCCTCGCGCGTAGGATACAACAACAAACCTTCATCTTTCAAAAGTTCCTTGCCCATTCTTTTGACATTATCAATCTTATCGCTCTCTACGCCAGCAGTAAAATAAATCCTATCGTATTTGTCTTGCCATATTTTTGTTGTCTTATCAAGAGCATCGCCCGTGATGACCTCAATTTTTTCGAATTTTTTTGCTTCTTGTTTGTTAAATTTTTTTAGATGTTTGACCAAAGCCATGATATTTTTGCGAGCCATTTCTGCCAAATCGGGGAAAATCTCTATTGTTGTAACTTTTCCCGGCCACACAAGCCAAGCAACCAGCGAAGCATGATATCCCGTATTGGCCCCTACTTCGAGCACATCCATGCCTTGCTCCAAGCCAAGCAACCGAATCATTCTTGCAATAGTAGAAGGCTGCGAGATTGTCTGGCCATGCGCCACATGTTGCGGCATATCTTCATAGGGATTAGTTCTAACGAAAAATTTTCTATCACAAATCCTAAAGGCCTCAAGCAACTCGTCGCTAATGCCTGGATTGTTGAACTTGATTGATTTTATCATTAGCTCGAGCTCTTCGTTGGCTTTCCTGTTAATCGCTTTACGAGCCTCGTTTGCCATTAACATAAATAGAAAACAGCCATATAAATGTTTTTCCTAGGGGCACAAAACTAACGGAGAATGTCCTAACGCACTTCTTGCCGTTCCCCTCCCCCATCCTTGAACAATTATTGTATTTCTTTTTTCTTCTTTTTCTTCTTTTTGTTCATAATTATCAAGTAAGCCTATTTCTAGAGCATAGATAAGCTCAGTTTTCATTTCACCGTAAAGTTTGCTTTTGTGCCCTTGCGCAAAAATTTCGATTTCCTCTTCCAAATCCCTGAAGGCTATATCAAAATTGCAATCATGCCTCAACATTATAGAAGCCACTGCAATAACTCTCTCCATCTCCTCTTTACTGAGCTCATACTCCCTGCTGCCCCCATACCTGATTTTTATCTCTTTTTTATTTTCCATATTCTTACCTCTTTCTTTTCAATAGTATTAAGACTTGTATTTTACTTATACTTTTATGTCAAAAATATAGTAATAGTGTTGTACAATAAGAAAAATTTAAATAGAAAACTTGCTTGTAAAGGAGATGCTAACACCAGAAATAACCAAGAAGATAAGCGACTTTGTTTTTATCAAACCAAGAACAATTGACGAGATAGCCAAGCACATCAAGAAAAACTGGAGAACTGCTAATAGATATGTCGAAAAGATTATAGAACAACAGGGGACCTTGGCCACCAGGGTTTTTCGTGAAGGAACAAGGGGCGCACTCAAAATAGTTTATTGGACCAATATTGAACAAATTCATAGTTCTGCTTTTCAAGAACAATTGTTTGAAAAGATAAAAGCCGGAAGAAAAAGAGAGGAGTTTAATGCATTTGATATCTACCAGCACGTTCCTGCCAAAAATAAGTCGGCTTTTCTCGAAGAACAAGAAGACGAGAGCAAGACAGCTTTCAACAAGGACTTGCCAAGACTGCTTTCTAGCACAGAAAAACAACTTTTGATTTTTTCCGGCAACTTGTCATGGGCAAACCTAACTGAAATTTACAAAATCCTAGAAGAACTTGGCAGGCGAAACGTTTCAATCAAAGTTTTGGCACGAATAGATATTGACAATCTAGAAAACATCAAAAAATTTCTAGACTTGAACAACAAAGTTAACAAAGAGTTCATCGAGATTAGGCATTGTGAGCAACCCTTGCGAGCATTCGTTATTGACAAAAAACTAGTACGATTCAAAGAAATCAAGAATCCAGAAGAAAAGAAACGCAAAAGAATGTTTATCTTTTACAATATCCACGACAAAGAATGGATAGAATGGCTACAAAAAGTTTTCTGGCATTTTTTCACGAGTGGAGTGCCCGCTGAAAAAAGAATTAAAGAACTCGAAAGCATCAAAAAATTGGAAAGTTAGTCTTACTACAACTAATAGAGTCTATAACCCAAGATAGCCACTCGCCCTATTATTTTAGAGACCCCAAGTATCCCTTACTACTCATTACTTGTATCCAAGCCATCTCAACTTCTTTTCCCTTGCTTGCCAAACTATAATTGCAATGATTATTGCAACTACAATAATAATAAGCAATAGAGGCAACAAAAGCGAGGGTTTTTTCTCTTCTGTTGGAACCTCCTTCTCTTCTGGTTTCTGTGGCGCGCTTGGCATGCTTTCTTCAATTTCTTTCAAGAACAAGAACGCTTTGCCATTTTCAATCTTGCTCAACAAAATCTCGAGCTCTGCTAGATTGTTTCCATCTAAGTCAATTTGCTTTGGCTGGCCAACATACAACAAAACTTGCAATGGACTCGACCAAATAAGCAAAGTTACACTGTCCTCTTCAATCTTCACAATCTGCGCAACATGTTCTTGCCCTTTAACCCTAAACTTGAAAACCTGGGCAAAACCGCCTTCGAAATTCGTGCCATTGCCAACATCTCCTAGATCTTGCAAGACATTTTCGGGAGGTTCAGAAGGGGGCGGACAGTCTCTCGGGCAATTCAAATAATTCTCACGCCTAGAATCACACTTGCCATCGCCACAAACAGCAGGAGTGTAACCACCTCCGCCTCCACCGCCGCCACCAGTACTGGGTTTCTCCTCTCCGAAAATTCCGAAAACGCTAAAATCAGTTAAGTTAGCAGAAAGCGTATTGCTGCTAGTGTTCAAGCTATAATTTATTTTTTCCCAACTGCTGCCAGAGTATTCATACAAGCCCAAGCTTTCCTCGCTTTTTATGTTTACCAAATCCGAATCCTGATAAAAGAAAGTTATATTGACTTGGGCTGCAGAAGAATTCTCTACTTCCAAGAACTTGTTGATATAGGTCATTCCACTTGGCGCAGACCCTTGCATCGAAGCATGGCTTACATTAATGTTTCCAGAATAATTGAAACTTACTTTTGTATTTTTGAAAGTTACATTCTCGAAGAAATTGCTCCTGCCAGTAGAAACCAAATCTAAATCATTATCCAAAATCAAATTGGCAAACGAAGAATCTCTGAGATCATCCAAAAATATCCCAATGTTACACTGGGAAATATTGTTATCACTTATTGAATGGTTATGGGCGAATTTCATTTTGCCCATAATATAAAACCCAAATTCACAATCATCTACAGTGTTACTTGTTATATTAAATCTATAATTGCTTGAAGCTTGTAATTGCCAATAACATCCCAGTTGTCTTGTACAGCTAGTTTGGTCCATAAACATAGGGCATGATAAAGCGATTCCCCGACATTTATTATTTAACCAACTGCAGATTTGTTGTTGTTCGCATGCCGTCTGATTATTAATCTCATTACAATGGACTGCGTCCCCCCTGCAAACACCAGTAGTTGTAGTAAAAAGATAAACGCTATAGTTATTCCCGCCAAAAACATTTTTGTCTATAATATTGTCCTGAGAAGCAGAAGAATATACTCCATAAACGTTGTTTTCTATTGTATTGGAAGAGAGATTGTTATTATTACTACTCTCAAACATTATGCCATAACTTCCATTGCTTAACAAATTTTTGGTGATATTGCTATATGTCAAACCTGACAAATACAAGTTATTAGGGTTATCATAAAGTTCGTTCTCTTCCACAACGAGCCCTGTTCCCGAATTAATATAAATACCATAATCGCAATTGAAAATCTCGTTTTTGTAAAAAATATCTTCCGAAGGATAATCTGCGACAATTCCATAACCACAATCATAGATTTTATTGTTGGCGATATAGTGAAGCGTCCCTGCATAATATATGCCTGAAGAAAAATTGGAAATATCATTGTAGGTTATATTATTTTGTTCTACGGTTGTGGTGCTGCCAATCACGGCAATGCCAGCAACATCACATTGATTACAAACTAAAACATTTCTTGTTATTAGATTATCAGAAGAATAATCATCGAGCCAAATAGCATCATTAGAATCACTTATAGTTTCAAGATAATTAAACGAGATAGTATTATTCAAACCACGATTCAAATAGATTAAATTCTCGCCTGCATTAATAACACTAATGCTGTTGTTACTAATATTATTGAAAGAAGAACCCTCTTCTAAGCTAATTTGTCTTTGCTGATTATCTAAAATGGTATTATTAAAGATTGTATTATTATGGCAATTATAAACATAAATTCCTGTTGCGCCATTATCAAAAATAAAATTATTTTTTATAAGCAGATTCTGGCTATTGCTCCACATAGCAATGCCGTCACCAACACAACTAGAGACATTGTTGTTTTCTATAGTTACATTATTAACACCAAGAAGCATGAAACCATGGTCAAAATCAGTGATTACACAATTCTTAATTACTATATTATTTCCTTTGCTTTCTAAATAGATTCCATCGCCACCGTTATCATCACCATCAATCACATGTCCTTGACAATCAAAAGTTTTATTTGTAAAATTTTCTGGATTGTTAATGCAAGTACCAGAGTAATCTGAAATGTCTGCGCCAAGCTTTACTTCACTGTAAGTATTATTATTCAAAGCATTAACACAATCGTCACAATTATAACAAGTAAAATAAGTCCCATTGTCATCATAGGCTTTGACATCTACAGAAAAAAATAATGCAGTCACCAAGATCAAAACTAAAATTAAAATTTCGCGTCTCATTCTCTTTCCTCTTTCTTTTGCCTCTTTTTCTAGCTTTGTTTTTACTATTTTTAACAAGAAAAAAATACTTTATAAATCTTTTTTTTGCTTTTTTGTTTTCTTTCTGTTTATTCCTTTATTTGTCTTTCAATTCTGGCAAGTTCATTCAATTTGGCAAGCCGTTCAGCGCCAGTAATGCCGCACTTAATGAAGGGCATTCTCCAGCCAACGGCAAAATGCGCTAAGGCATTGTCAAGAGTTTCGCCTGAGCGATGTGAAATGATTGTTACAATATCATTTTTCTTTGCCAAATCAATTGTTTTCTTTGTCTCGAGCAATGAGCCAACTTGATTAGGCTTAATAATCATAGCATTGATTGCTTTTTCTCTAATAGCTTTTTCAAGTCTCTCGTGCCTTGTACAAATCAAGTCATCGCCAACAACAAAACAATTCTTGAGCCTTCTTAAGACATTGCCGAAGCCCTTGAAATCCTCACCGTGCATCGGATCTTCTAAGTAACTTATATTATATTTTCGTGTCATATCAACAATAAATGCAGAATTTTCCTCTGGCGATAAATCCTTTTGCCTTATCGTCGCAGAAAGATTATTGTAACGATACCTCAAGCCAGTCCATAGAGTCGTGGCAGCACAATCCAAACCAATGTCAAGCGAAACATTCAACTTTTCTTGGATTGTATTTCTTACCGAATCAACCAAAGCTAAAGTTGTTTCACAATCAAAAGTCGTGGCAAAAGCATTTTCATCAGTAAGCTTGCCCTGCCATTCTATATCTTTTGCCTCAAGAACCTTTCTTACTTCCTTGTAAGCCATCTCATTGATAACCTTTGCCTCAAAAAAGTTAGTGCTTCTTGGAATAAACAAAAACTCTTGCCAATCTGTCTTTTTCTGTTGCTTTACGTGGGCGCCGCCGCCAATAGCATTGCCAACGGGCATCGGCATAAAAGGCTGCTTACCATTAATTAGCAGTTGCCACAACTCCATTTCTCGTGTTAAGGCAACAAGCTTCAAAATTGCTGTCTCGATAGCATACAAAGCATTGCCTCCGATAAATTCCAGGTTTTTTGTATTATCTTGTTTTCTTACAATTGCCTCTACTTTTTCCAAATCCTCGAAGGTTTCGAAAGAAACTTTTTCATTAACGAGTTTTCTTCCCAAAACATTCAAAAATGAAATTGAAAAGTCAATTCCTCTTGCTGAAACATCACGAACTTCGTACTTGCCTTTGCTTGCCCCGCTTGGCGCGCTTGCTGTAACTTTCTTGTCGCCACAAGAAGCAATAACCTCGATTGTTGCCTCTTTTCTCGAATTGTATATTTTTCTTGCAATTAAATTAGTTAACTGCATAAAACCAAAAAGAGCTTATCATATAAAAAGTTTTCCAGAACTAGAACTCAAAAACTGGGAAAAACCCTTAGACTTCTTCTTCACCTTCTTCCTTGCCAAACTCCTCGATAACAGCTTCTTCCGAAAATTCTCCTCCCCCAATTTCTTCTGCTTCAGCTCCCTCTGCTTCGGCTTCCTCGGCTTCTTCAATCTTGGCTTGCTCTCCTGGGATCGTCTCTGCCTCTCTTTCCAAGGCTTTAGGAATCTCTTTTTCTTCTTTCACAATTTCTCGGAATTCCTCTTTTTTCTTCTCGACTTTTTTGGGCAATGGTCTCTTTACAGTTATTGGTAGTACCCCTGCCTGGAACTCCAACTCTGCGATTTTTATAGGATCGTAATTCAATTTTTGTAGTTCTTCTTTCGAAAGCTTAATCAAAATTGGAGCGTTCGCACTAATTTGCAAGGCTCTCGCACCCAAGATTCTAGCTTTTTCATATTTCGTGTATTGCTCTTCAAATTTCTTTGTTGGTTCCCCCGAATCCCTCGTCATTTTATTAAGATATTTTATTTAGGTGCAGTCTTCTTTAAAAATTCATCGAACCTTTTTAAAAGTTTTTTGCCTTCGGTTTCAGCGATTTTTATTATTTCTAAGATCTCTTCTTCACTCAAGGCCCCCTCGCCAGACTTCTGTAGGGCATGAATATAAGTTTCCTTGTCAAAAGTCATTGTTACAGTAACTCTTACTTTTGCACTATCTTCTTCCTGACTTGTTGGGTCCAAAACAAAACTGTCGCCTATTTTGTAGCAAGTTATTGTAATGGGCATTTCTTTTAGAGGCAATCCTTTTGTAGTGAACTCCCCGTACTGTACTTTATCATCCTTAAGCACAGGAAGCACGGCAGTCTTCAAAGCGGCTACTGCCGCCAAGGCCGCAGCATCAATCAAATTTCCATCGTCATTAATAGGATAAATATCAACAAAAACAGCCCATACCTTTTCGCCTGACTTGATCCCTAACTTTTTCAGATCTACAAACTCACTCTCCCTAATGCCTCTGTCTACAAGTCTAGCAAGCTCTATGGCCTGAATTTGTGGTGGCCCACTCTCAAATTTTCTTGATGCCAGAGGTAAAAGCTCAGCATTTACGATTAAAGCGCCACTATCCGGAGAATCAGTAAAGGGTTCTCCTACATCCATTTTGACTCCCACCAAAACTTCAGTATCGCCGATTCTAACTCTGGCACTTCCTTCTGCATTTTTCGAAATGCCAGTCTCGATTTCTATTTTCCTAAACTCCAAGGGTTTTCTACCATCGAATCTTTTGCCTTCTTGCAAAAGCTCTTCTATCCTTTTTTTTGTTAAACTCGAAGTGTCCATTTTTAGTTTTCTGTTTAATCTTTATCCTTATCAACTTTTTTAATCGCCTCTGCCTGTATTTCTGCGATTTTCTTGCAGACTTTTTTCCCAAGGGCAATGGCCTCTTTTAGCTCTTCTGGTTTGATTTTTCCGTCAAGCTGTAGCAAGGTGATCTTGTTTCCTCTAGAAGTAAAGGCCATCGGAATGTCTGTTACCGCTTTTATTTCTTCTCCGCCTTTGGTGACTGTAAAATCTTCCTCTTCTTTTGTCAAATCAGCCACAATTGTATCCCCTATTTTCCCTATTGAAACCGCCGAAACTAATCCATTCATAGGGATTCCTGCATTGGCCAGTGCCATTGCTGCAGCATTGATTCCTGCGCATCTTGTTGAGGCATCAGCCTGGAGTATCATAATATAAACATCTACAACCGTGTTGGGCAGTCCTTCCAGTTGCAATACAGGTTCCAAGGCTTTTGTAGTCACATATGAGATCTCCGCACTTCTTCTGGACGGCCCGGGCCTCTTCCTTTCTGTCACGCTAAAAGAAAGCATATCATAATTGCATCTAAGCAAGCACTTTTCTGGATTTTGCAAATGCTGTGGATGTAATTGCCTGGGCCCATAAACAGCAGCTATCGCCTGACTACCCCCAAAGCTAAAAAATGCACTTCCGTCTGCATTCTTGATTACTCCTACTCTTGCTTCGATTTTCCGTGTTTCGTCTGGATCCCTACCATCTGCTCTCTTGTATGTTTTTTCCGTCATTTTTCTTCTCCCTTATCTTTTTTCTCTTCTTTCTTTTCAACATTCTGTTTTAGTTCTTTTTTCCTTTTTTCAAGAAAAACTCTTACTTTTTCTGTCAGTCCTTCTGTGAATGGTTTTTCAACAACCATGTCTATAGCTTCTTTAGCAAGAAGCTCGTGATCCACGCTTGGGCCTTTCAACCAGATTACACCGTTTTGTCCTACAATAATACTACATCCCGTAACCTCTTTAATAATGTTTACCATACTCCCGGCCCTTCCGATCACTCTCGGAACCCTCGTAGGATTAACCCGGATTAACATCCCACCTTGAAGATCTTTCAAGCCCCGCCCTTTCATTGTTAGGTCTACCCCTCTCGATTTGACCGATTTTATTTTGGTAACAATAATATCGTGAAAATCGAGAGTTTCTGTCAAGTCTCTTTTGTTAACATACTTGAAACATTCCGTTATTGGTAAAAAAGCTAGTTGTGGCGAGCCTATATCCACAATCCATCCATTGAATGTAACATCGATGACTTCTCCTATCACAGTATTACCTACGCGAGGAATGTACGCCCCACTCAATGGGATTACCTTAACTAGCTTATCATTTTTTTCTAACAAGCCAAACCTCAAGGCTATTATCTCGTTACCTTCCCTTTTAGTGCCATCACCAGGCAAAAAATCCTTTCCCTCGGCAACTACTTCTCCAGGAGCAACAATAATTCGCTCCTTTTCAGAATTACCCTGTTCTTCTTTTTGGGATTCTTCCTTTTTTGAAGTTTTTTCAGTCATTTTGTTTTTCTATTTTCTGTCTTTTTAAATCTTGTCCCTTACTCCAATTTTTTTATTTTTCCTTTATCTCTTCTGTAATAGCCGAACCGCGCGTAGCATTATTCAGCTTATCATAAAACTCGAGTTGCATGCCAGCGGGCAAGTTGATAACGCATGAAAGCGAGCCATCGTTCAACCATTCCTCTTTTTCTTTTGCAAAATTTTTCAAAAGGCCATAAACATGTCCGACATAAGCCGGTGGCACAACGATCCTAATTTTCTTGACTGCTATTTTGATAGGCAAAACCTTCTCCAAATCTTTCAATGCTGCCAAGGCATTATCATCCACGCCTTTGTTTTCATCTATTCTAGCGCCAACTTCTTTCAGGGCTGCCATGATTCTTTCTGCAGTGTATGGTGCATTAGTTCTAGGGTCAACACAATTTCTCGAGAGAAAATCAACAACTTGCTTCATCTTTTGCTCCCGTGCTTTCTCCCGATACTCCTGTGGCAAGAGCAACTCCCCATCATTCAAGATTTTAGCCGCAATCTCATAAACATTGTCGCTGCCAAAGGCGTCTTTCAGATCATTAGTATTTGCCTTGAAACCTTTTTTGTAATCTGTAAAAATACAGTCTATCGCGAGAACATCGCGAAGCATCCTACTTTCAACCTTGCCCTGTTTTCTCAGCGCCAGGGCTTTATCACAATCCACAATTATTTCAAATGTTTTGCCTTTGGCCTTTATTCTTGCTACAATATCAACCATTTTAGAAAAATATAATCTTTACAAATCTTTACGAAGTTATATTATTAGTCTTTTTTATTTTGAATCTTTTTATTTTGAGTATTTTGTTAAAAGTTCGCTAAAGATCCTCCTGACTTTCTTATCTTCTTTCTTGACAAATGCAGCTTCAAATCTGGCTATATTAAAATTTTTGCCAAGAACTTTCTTGAATACTGACAAAGCAAGTTTAATACCCTGCTCAATATTCAAACCATCGCGATATTCGCTGCGTAAAATTTCCTTGATCCTCTCGTCGTTTTCACCTATCGCAGTAGCTTTATAGCCAATATAATTTCCGGTAACATCGCTCACATATAACTTGCACTCGTTATTGGAATTGACCCCCGCTATCATAACCTCGATACCGAAAGGCCTCGCGCCACCATATTGTGTGTAGGCCTGCTTTATGTTGGCTATTTCCTTGATTATCGTTTCTACATCTACGGGCTCATCATAGGTTACGCGATGCTGTTGTGCTATGACTTGCGCGCGTTCTATCAACACCCTGGCATCTGACAAAATTCCTGCTGCGCTTCCGATAATGTGAGAATCTATCTCCCAGATCTTAACTGCAGATTCTGGCACAACTAGCGGGTCAGATACTCTTTTGTCTGAAATAATCAAAACCCCATCTTCGCAAATCAAGCCGATACTTGCGCTTCCAAGCCTCACTGTTTTTTCTGCGTACTCTACTTGCAGGATCCTGCCATCGGGCGAAAACATTGTCGAGGCCCGGTCATACCCCATAACCTGATGCTGCATTTCCATTTCCATCTTGAACGTTTAACAAAACTTCGATTTTAACAAAATTTAACAACCTTAAAAAGTTATTTAATTTAAATTTTAAATTCACGTTTCTTTCTCACGCTCAATTAAAACAACAACAAGAGATTTATAAAGCTTTCTAAAAAGAAGCTGAGAAAGTTTTATAAGAGAAAGTTTCTTATTGAAAAAGAAAGGAAAAAGAGGCAAAATGAAAAAAGAGAAACAAAAAAACAAGCGCGCGCAGCTAATGGGCATGCCATTCCAAGTTATTTTTTCCTTGATTCTTGTTGCCGTGGCAATATTCGTTGGTTTTTATGTAATCAAAATGTTTCTCGAGAGGGCAGAACAAGCAAACATAAATGACTTCGTTAGAAACCAATTGCAATATGAAATCCAGTCAATATGGGAAGGCCCGGAAGAAGCTTCTGTAACAAAAGAGCTCATCTTTAGCAAAAACTTCGATTACGTTTGTTTCTTGAACCAATCCAAGCCATGTAACTCGATAATAGAAGATTTTTGTAGCAACTACGGAATATGGAAAACAAGAAGCGACAACAAAGAAAACTTGTTTTTGGTGCCGCTTGGCAAGGCTGAAAAATATGATGCCCAAACAGCATGGTTCCTGAACTGCAATCAAAAGGAGTGTGTAACCTGGCAAGGAAATCCTTTGTGCTTGCCAGTAGAAAATGGTAAGGTTGCTATTAAGTTCACTAAAGAAAGCGGCTCGAACCTCGTGAAAGTTTCTAGGCCATAATCGAATTAAATCCAAATAAATCAAAAATGAACAAGAAAGCCCAGATGGAATTTGCCTGGATTTTTGCCGTGATTGTTGGCGCAATGATATTGTTCCTTGCTTTCTATTTTGTCGGAACAAAATTGCTAAGCCAAAAATACGAGCAAGCCACAATTGAAGCACAATCTCTTGACATCTTGCTCAATCCTTTTTCCCAGCTAGGCGAAATAAGTGTTATAAGTCAAGACGTAATAGCACTGCCACAACGGTCAACACTTTCGATAAGCTGTGACAACACCGAACTGGGCTACAATGAAATAACCCTAATGCAAAAAAATACTGCCGGCATTCCTAGAGTTGTATACGATAAGTACATTTTCGCCGAAAATCTCGAAGCAAAAAAATTCCAGGCTATAAGCGCACCTTTTGAAATGCCGTGGCGCGTTGCTGATGTGATAATACTCTGGCCTTATGAAAAACAATATTGTTTTGTTTCAGCTCCTGACTTCATAGAAGAAACCCTTGGCAATTCAACAGAAACCAGCCTGAACATTTCTAGCATTGTATTTACAACAAACAAAAATTCTTGCCCGGCAAACTCAACAACGGTCTGTTTCCAAGGCCAAAGTAGCCAAAGTAGCAATTGTGATATTATTGTTGATATTGTCGAGGGGGCACTAAATCACAAGGGTACTACAAAAAAAGGAAACCAAAGATTACACTTCGCAGGAGACGCCTTGCTTTATGCTTCAATTTTTTCATCTAAAGAATTATACGATTGCAATTTCAAAAGGCTCATGGCAAGACTTGCTGCACAATCCGACATCTACAGAAACAAGGCAGTGGCTCTTGCAAGCAGGGGCTGTTCTGCCACTTTCAATCTCGACACGCTGAAACAAAAAGCAGAAACTCTTTCAGAAGCCTCGACAATATCAGAATCAAGTGTCACAGCAATATGGCAAACCGCGAAGGCCATAGAACAACAAAATGATATCGCTGACTGCAGCTTGTACTAAAAAGAAAAGCCTAGCAAAAAGCACAAATAAAAAAAGAAAAAAGAAAAAACGAGGACAATAAAAGAACAACTGAAAAACAAAAAATGAAAGAGACAATTGAGACAAAATTAAAAAAAGGAAAAAAAGGCCAAATGAAAATTCAGGAAATGGCCTTTGTGCTTGTAGCAGTAGTCTTTCTTGGAGCACTGCTCTTGTTGTTCTTCGCGAGATTCCAGGCAGGCCAAGTAGAAAAAACAGCAACAGAATTGCGAAGCCTAAGAACAGTAACAATGTTACGAGTCATATCATCAATGCCAGAGCTTGTTTGCAAAGATGAAGCAGTCTGTATCGACCAAGACAAACTTACCGCTTTCAACAGTTCAACCTCGCTACAATCAAAATACTCATCGCTTTGGCGTGCCTCAAACATAGTAAGCATAAAGGTCGAGGAAGTATATCCCGCTTCGAATAAAAACTATACTATCTACAAAAAAACAACACAAGAAAACACAGTCACTTATTCAACTTTTGTTCCTTTGTGTACAGAAGCACGAGACAAAATATGTAAAATTGCCAAAATAAAAGTCACGACAATCATGCCATAAATCCTTGAACAACAAACTAAAAAATAAAAATACAAAATGGAAATGCAAACAATCGTTTTGGGTATTGCTGGAATTGTGATGTTCTTGTATGGAATTCTACAGTTAAGCAAAAAACTAGAAACCCTGGTCAAAGAAAAAGTCACTTTCTATCTTAGAAAAACAACACAAAGTCCCTTACGAGGCACTATTTTTGGCTTTATTGTTACTGCGATCAACCAGAGCAGTACTGCCACTAGTGTACTTACAATTGCCCTAGTAAGTTCTGGGCTTCTAAGTTTCTATAGCGCCTTGGGCATATTGTTTGGAGCCAACATTGGCACTACAATAATCGCGAATCTCGTTGCTATTGGCATCACAAAGGTTTTTGTTGTCTTTCTCTTGCTTGGATTTCTTTTGCTTTTCACGAAAAGAACAAAAAAAGCCGGAGAAATTGTCTTTTATATTGGCATTGTTTTCTTTGGCCTATTTCTTTTATCCTTTGCACTAGAATCCCTGCCCTATGATCCTTTCTTTTTGGGACTCTTGACAAAAACCAAGAATCCATTGCTTGCCTTACTTTATTCCATAGTTTTCACTGTAATAATACAAAACAGTGCAATTACGGTAAGTAGCGCAGTACTTTTGAGCCAAAAAGGCCTGCTAGAATTGCCAACAATTATAGCAATAATAATTGGCGCCAACATTGGCACTACCTCCACGGCCTTGATTGCCTCAATTGGCAGCTCCTTGAATGGGAAAAGAACAGCCCTCGCGCACTTTTTCTTCAATCTCGGCGGTGCGCTAATCTTTCTAATTTTCTTTACACAAGTAAACTTGCTTTTCAGTGCAATCCCCTTGCCCCTTGCCAACAAGGCCGCGCTCTTCCATCTCTTCTTCAATGTTGTTACTGCAACAATTTTTTTAATTTTGATAAAGCCTTTTTCGCAATTCATTACAATGATTTTGCCTGGCAAGGAAGATTCCATTGCATTTTTGCCACACTATCTCAACAAAGTTTTCATCAAAAAACCAGAAATAGCGCTAAGTCTAGTAAAAAAAGAACTAGAAAGAGAATTCTTGCTTGCGGAAAAAATGTTCAAAGAAACAATTCCATTGCTGGAGCAATTCAACGAAAAGAAATTCAAGGAAATTAACTATATCGAAGACGCCGTAGATAACTTGCAAGGTGAAATTGCTTCTTTCCTTGACGAGCTCCCCAGAAAAAACATCCTAACAAGAAAACAATTGAGCAAAGTCGTGGCCTACTCTTTCGTTGTTGATGCTATCGAAAGAGTTGCCGACAGAACTCTCAACATAGCACAATTAGCAAGATACAAATGGCTCAATAAAGAAGAAACATCGAAAGAAACAATAAAACAACTAAAAGAAATCTTGAAAGAAACCATCGCATTAATTTCAAACTGTATCGCCAGTTTCGAAAGCAGGCCAAATTACAATAAGCTCGAACAAAAAATATTGGAAAAGATCCAAGAAACAAAAAAGCACTACAAAGAAAGACTCGAAAACAACAAAGAACCAAGAGTTTCTGCAATGCTCTTTTCAGAAATAATAATAAACATCGAAAGAATAGTTTACAATTGTGGCGATATAGTAAAACATCTAAAATAAAACCACAAATAAAAAAGGATAAAATGAAGCAAAACAGAAAGGAAAACAAAAAGGCAAGAACAAATAGAAAAGCCCAAGAAGAAGTCATGGGTTTTGTGATAATTGTCTTGATTGTTATGATTATCGGCATGGTGTTTTTTGCTTTCTCGTTGAGAAGGGCTGGCCAGGGCCCCGAGCCAAAACAAGCCGAGCTCGATGATCTTCTAAATTCAATGCTCTCTTACACAACAAACTGCGAAATAAACAACAAGAACCAAAGCATAAGAGAACTTATCAGACAGTGCAACAACAATAGGCTATGTGACAATAACCAAAATGCTTGCAATGTTCTTAATACAACCCTAGAAACAATGCTCCAGCAATTGCGCTACAATATCCAGATTGCCAATGCCTTTGTCCATGGCTACAGCCTAAACATAAGCTCAAGCCAACAATTAACTTACATCGAAAGGGGCAACCTAACAGGGAACTATTTTGCTTCGAGCATTCCTATCCCTTCAGGCGGAGCCCAGGACATCATAGTCAGACTAAAGTTTTACTACGGCAGAAGCTAACTGCGGCATCTGCGAGTTTAGCGATAATCTCCACGACGTGCTTTCTGACTTCTCTTTTAACTAGACCTTCTTTTTCTACTAGACCTTCTTTTTCTAGTTCTCTTGTCACATTCAGAACGCTGTTTGGGCTTACATTAGATTCCCTTGCGAGTTCCCGAATATTATTGAATTTAAGTGTTTTGTTTTTTCCTTAGACTCTCGATTTTTTATTATACATGGTATGTATTATACATGGCAATGTATATTTTTCAAAGTTTTCACTTCAAATCTTAAACTTCTATTGTAACTTTAAACTTCAACTAAACTTCAATTGTAACTTGCAATTTGTCTATGGCTAACAAGGGCCTTAACTTTTTCTTGCCTTTCTTGTCTTTTTCACGTACAAGCTTCAAGAAACCAAACTTTTCTAGCAGCTTAACATCACTGCGAACAGCCTTGAAGTCCCTCCCAAGAAACTTGGCCAACTTGTACAAAGACTCTGGCTTTCTTGCTTTGACAACTGCCAAAATCCTTGCTTTTTCATCACTCAACAACTGTCTCAATTCTCTAATATCATGTATCGCGCCTATGCCACCTATGTTTATGCCTCCCAAACCTCCAAGGCCACCCAAGCCACTTAGCCTAGGAGCTATTTTCGGGATGTTTGGCTCAATTGGCAAAGGTTGTAATTGAAAAGGCTTCAGTGGAATAAAAAACCTCTCTACAACCTTGCCTACCCCTTGCTTTTCTTCTTCTAGTTCTTCATGAGCAATCCTTACAACTACTTTCTTTACTCTTACTCTTTTCGGCATTTTTAATAATTTTTCAACTTTCTAACAACTTAATATCGTCGTTAAATAAAAAATTTTTTAATTATAGGGTATATTTTATTACATATATGTTTAAAAAATACATATATTTAAATCTTTCCGTTCCTTACTATTAAAACCGAATAAACTGCAAAGAAATCAATTAACACAAAAGTGACAACACAAGCTTTATAAATAAACTTGCAGAAAAAAGGCTCCTTAGGATAGTTCAGAGAAAGCTTTAAAAAGCTCCCAAACCATACATTTCTGCAGTTTAAAGCAATTTAAACTGTAAAACTGGCCAGTGATCGTTTCTGAATAACGACACCCATAAAGGTAGCACAATGCTTTTAGTGCTATCGTTTATGGCTATGGCCTAAGCAAATCCAACAATAATAGAAAATTAAAGTTGGGTTTGTGAGCACAGCGGTTTTTCCTGAAAGGGAAAAACTGGCCAATATTCAGAACAAGTGAAAGGAGGTCAAAAAATGAAATTGCTAAAGAAAATTGCACCTTTAGCAGTAGCAGCTTTAATGCTTGGAACAACAGTAGCGGCAGCTGACTTAAGCAACTGGAAAGCTTCATTCCCGGGCACAGACACAGCCATAGTTGTAGGCTCAAGCGCAGCAGCCCAAGACACAATTGGCGCTGTTCACATTGCTAATGCACTTGGCGTTTCAGGTGGCGGCGAAGCCCCTGTCGAAGGAGCTCACCTAATCGAAGCTTCTGGAAACGACTTGAACTATGGCGAAGATCTCTACGATGTAGAGGACACTCTTGAAAAGAGAGACTTGCCTACACTTTTAGCAGATGGCCGATACAGAGAATCAAGAGGTAACACAGAGAATGATGTTACCTACGAACAATTCCTTGAGTTTTCTGATGCTACAGGAACAATGAATTTCACAAAGAACACAGAAGATTCTAAAAAGAAAGTCGACACTTACCTGTTCTTTGACGATGCTGTAGCAGCATACAATTATAGGTTAGTGTTTGACAATCCTGTAGAATTCGACCCTGCTGACGTGGATGAAGATTTTGAGTTGACAAAACTCAAGATGCTAGGCAGAGACTATTTCATTGTTGATGCAACTGTTGATGCAGCCAATTTAGTTGATTCATTGACATTGATGGGCGGTGCCTTGAAAGCTTCTCAATGGGAATATAGCAAGCAAACATACACTCTTGGCGACAAAACCTACGAGGTTGAAGCCAAAATTATCTCAGATACATCAGAATCAGCCATTTTAGTCATCAATGGCGAAGAGACTGATGAGATGCTTGAGGGCGACACCTACACTCTTGAGGATGGTACAAGAGTTGGTGTCTTGGATGTAGTGCCAAATGAAGGAGCTGAAAAAAGCACTGGCACAAGCGAAGGTAACGACTTGGTTACTTTCTACCTTGGAGCTGAGAAGATATACTTGAGCCAAGGCGACGAGGTAGAAATCAATGGCGAGCCTGTAGATGGTTCAGACGTTGACTTACAGACGAATGCAGCTGCTGGCGAGTTGTCAGAAATCAACTTAGAAATGACACCTGGCGATGATATCTTCTTGGCAAAAGGTGGATCTTGGACCGATCCAATTCTAGGAAGGTTCAAATTCACATACCAAGGATTGGTGTCAGACACAGAAAGCTTCAGCTTGACAACAAGCGGTGATGATGGCGTTTTGGAATTCAAGAATGTTGCAGGCGATACGCTTGAAATTCCATTTGTTATGGACGATGCAAACGATGAAACCTTCCCTGGTGATGAATTTATTCCAAACACAGTAGCAACCATCACACAAGATGGTTTTTCTGGTACAGGTGGCAACGGTAATTTGCTTATAGCAGATGGCGATGCTTGTACTGGCGGCGCCTCTGTAACGGACTGTGAAGGAATCAAGTTGCTTGTTGTTGGAACTGGTGGTGAAGCAAGAATCATAGAAGTTAGTGACATCGACACAACAGATCACACAGTTGATTTGAAAGAAGTTTCCCCAGGCTCAACAACTTGGAACGATAGGGATTATACAAATCCTATTGTTTTGGGTTTCGCTACAATCCAGTTAAGTGTTGCGGCACCAACAATTACCGCAACTGACATCAACACTTGTGGCACCGCTTGTGATGCAGGAGACTTGGTGACATCGCTTGGTGGAGAAATTGACATAGAATTTGATGGTTCCAATGCAAATGGCTACTTGTACACAGATGACGGCACCAACTTGATGGGCGGAGCAGTAGAAGCATGGACACTCGAAGACGATACTGCTGGAGCTGGCGGTGACATGATCATCGTGCCAGACTCAACAGGAGCATTAACTTGGGATGCTGAAGAAAAGGACTCTGACTATGATGTAGCCATAGATGCTTTGAACTGGGGAGCACTCTTCAGATTCAACACAGATGACGATGATGAGCTTACCTGGACATATCCTGAAGAGGAAGCTATCCACAAAGTCTATGTCAGTGAAATCTTGACAACTATCCCAGAGCTTGGCATGGGCGGAGCTGCTGGCGCAGCAACACCTGTTCTTGATGTAGACGTCAATGACGTCAAGGACATGAACTTGATCGTTGTTGGCGGAAGCGCCATTAACAGGGTAGCTGCTGAGTTGCTTGGTGTAACATTCCCAACCTACGGTACAGACGAAGCATGGCAAAATGCCACAAAAGTCGACAGAGCAGGAAGAGCCATTATTAAGTTGATGGACTCGCCTTACACAACAGGCAAATTCGCAATGCTTGTTGCAGGCTGGGAAGGTGTTGACACAGAAAGAGCAGCCAAGGCATTGAAAGAAGGCACTCCAGCCATATCAGGCCAAAGTGTCTTGCTTGACACTGCTACTAGCACAGTTAAAGTCGTAACAGCCTAAGAAGGTGCAAGAAAATAGCTAAATTGTTTTTTTCTTTCTTTTTCTTTTTTATTTTTGATTTTTTGATGATTTTTCTTGGTTTGATTTGTTGATTATTTATAGAGGGGCCATTACATTGTTGGTTTTTGTTCAGCGGGATTGATTTAACAATGGGACGGGGGATAGTTAACAAATATGATTAAATTTGTTAAATTGGATTAACAAATTTTCAGAATAACTTTCCTAATGGAAAAATTTACAGAGGTCTAATTGAGCCTGGTACTGGTAGCGAAGCATAAATCGAAAAACATAAATCAATAAGTTTTTAAGCAAACTTTCCTAAACTATCTTTAATATGGTTTTTGTAAAATGCCCTTAATAAAGCCATTGAAAACAAGAGAAGCTGAAAGAAAAAAAAGACAAAGAAGCAATATTCTTTTGGGGCTCATTATAGCAATAATAATGATCGCTTCTACAATAGGCTATGCGGTACTAGAAAGAGAGAGCACCCAGCCGCAAGAAAATGTTAAAGTTTACAGAAACCATACTTTTATTAAGACAGAAACAGGATGGCAAACCAAAGTAAAAATTAGTAACATGGAAATCGTTTTGAATAGTTATAACTTGCCGCAGGAAGTTGAAAATATAACGCTCCATGGCTCGCCGCTTTTGGCCGATTTTTTGAACAAGGTCATATTCATTACTTTGAACAATGGTACAAGCACTGAACAGAAAGCTGCCATGCAATACAATGCTTTCGCTAACATAGCCCTAAGAATGCAAATAGCCTGTTCGAGAAACAACGAAAATGCTTCTTTCTGCGTTGAGGGAAACCTGCCAGTCAAAAGCTGTGATGATGCAAACTGGCAAACCACTATTGTAATTCTTGAAGAGCTTCCAGGAGATTCTAGCGAAGGCGCCACAGTAAACTATAAAAACTCCTGTCTCGAAATTAAAGGTAAGCCAGAAGAACTCTTGAAAGCTAACGACAAAGCATTGTTCAAGATTTTTGGCATAATTGAGTGAAAGGAAAAAAAGAAGCAAAAAGAGAAAAAAGAAAATACAAAAAAAAGAAACAGAGAGAAAAGGAAAGAAGATAAAGCAAGAGACAAAACAAAATAAGCAAGGCAATCAAAATGGCAGAAAAACAAGAAAAAGAGAACCGAAAAAAAGAAAAACGGCGAAAGTGGAATTACAAAAAAATAGCAATTGCATTATTGGTAATTGTCATTTTGCTGGCCCTGGTTCTTGCTTTCTTCGTTTTTGACTTTGGCCAAAAAATTTGGCACAAGCTCCAAGGCGAAGGAACGACTTTTGTTTATCACAACATGACTTTCAAAAAAACTTTCTTGGGCAATCTAGCACTATATGAAACAAATCTCGCAATTTACAGGCCTATCCAAAACAACACTCTTTACTGGACCCTAAAAATAAGAAATGACCCCCGCAAGCTTGACAAGATTCCCGCAAATGTTACTAGCAAGCTAACAAGAAAAATCTACATATCCTTTGCCAAAGAACCATTACAATGCCAGGGCATTATGCTCACTTCTTACAGGCTAGGCGAGTTCGCTGATGCTCTCGGCGCTTACAAAGAAGCTGCTGTCTCGAACGAAGAATTTGCTAAAGAACTTGCCAAAGAAAGCAATGAAAGCTACCCTGTCAAAAACTGTGATGACGCCAAGAACGGATGGTCCGTAATACTGCTAAAACAAAGCAATACCAACTTTAGTTACATACACCAACAAGGTACTTGTTACATTCTTGAAATAGCGAACTGCGAGCACATACCAGTAAGCGAAAGATTCTTCCTTGCATTAATCGACACTATGAGTCCTGAAAGCCCAACAGGCCCTGGCTCAAGCGCACAAGAAACCGCAACAGATGACAATGAGATTACAAACGAAAGCTAAAAGAAGAGAAAAAGCTGAAAAAGAAAAGAATTTTAAGTCCTTTTTCTTTATTTTATTAAGCCGACGTGGGACAACGGTACTCCGCCTGCCTTGAGATGAATCTTTTCAGAAAAGATTTAATCAAGAGATAAAAAAACAAGCAAGCAGGTGCCCGCAAGGGTTTCCAGGTTCGAATCCTGGCGTCGGCGTTTTATTTTTGCTTTCAAATAGTAGATTCTACCTTTACTGGGCTAGCAATTCTTTTCAAAGTTGCTACAACGATTTCGTTGTCATAAACATGGATAGTTTTAACAACAGAATAAAAGCCCAGCTTGCCCACAATTATCTGGTAAAAATTAGTGTAATAGCGCCCTTGGGCATTCTGATAGAACTCATCTACAACTTGTCTCGGGATGGTTCCATTTTCTTCAGTGAAATAAAACTCTTCTTGATTGAACATATCCTTTATTGTAACTTTGGCCCCTTCTTGCGGATTGTTATTAATATCCTTAACATAAACATCGAGATACCACTTGACATAAAGCTCGCCGCTTTCTACATCGTTGCTTATGTAAATGCTGCCCTTATCAAAAGAAACATTCAAGAAAGTTAAGTTGAAATTTTGTGTTCCTTCGAGGGCAACTACTTCAACATCTTTATCGGCGGAGTTTGTTATGCTTGAATCAAAAACGAGGTTGTTTGTACAGCCAGTCATATAATTCAAGTCAACATAGACGCCGTAATCGTTATTATCGATTGTAGCGTCATACACAATATTGTCGTGGCAGTATCCTTCTTGATTGTCCATGAAACTCAAGC
>Ga0207433_10000525_pt1 | contig 89012 bp, 99 predicted proteins | sample YelNatPaOPGAMG01_FD_187559 | JGI IMG/M metagenome (GOLD analysis project Ga0207433, IMG submission 187559) | Hot spring thermophilic microbial communities from Obsidian Pool, Yellowstone National Park, USA - OP-RAMG-01 (SPAdes) (version 3) | ecosystem: Environmental > Aquatic > Thermal springs...
AATCCAATTAAAAAATTTTCTTCTTGGAGTTATTTTTTCAGGGTTTTTTTGGTGCATGGTTTTTAAAGGATTCTTGGATTTATAAATTTTGCTTTTTTAACTATTTTATAGTGACATAAAATCAAATTTTTAAAAATTTTTAAAAATATTTAAGATTCTTTAAGAAAATTAGGTTAAAAATATGAAACATAAATTTAAAAATATCTATGTATTAATAAAAATATGAGTTTAGTTAAAATAGAGAGGTGTCCTACAGGAATTCCTGGTTTTGATGAGTTGTGCGAAGGCGGTTTTGTTAGGAATAGTGTTAATACTTTAATAGGAGGCCCTGGTACAGGAAAATCAACTTTTCTGATGCAATTTTTATGGAACGGAGTCAATATGTTCGATGAAAATGGTTTGTATATAAGTTTCGAGCCTGATATTGAAAGCATTTTTGGTGATGCTCTTTCTTATGGTTGGGATTTTTCAAATTTTGATGCAAAAGGAAAATGTAAATTTATTAAATTTTCTCCAAAAACTAGTGTTAGTGAGGTTAAACAGCAATTGATGAAGATTGTTTCAAAAAACGATGTTAAAAGAGTTTGTTTTGATCCAATTAGTATATTCTGCATGTATTTTAGTAACGAGGTGTTAATAAGGGAGAACGTATTTGAGTTGGTCTCTTTATTGAAAAGGTTAAAAGTAACTGTTGTTATATCAGATGAAGTTGTTGAATTGGCAAATGAAAACATTTTAGGAGATGGTTATGCTAAAACAAGTTCTCTTGGTTTTCTTTCGGATGGTTTGATTAATCTTTATTCTTCTGGTTTAGGTGGAGAAACTGACAGAGCTATTAGAATCGCAAAAATGAGAAGAACGAATCATACAAGAGGTCCTGTTCCATTCAGCATAAACAGTAAGGGTATAGTTATAAAAAAGAAGTAATTTTTAATTAAATAAATTTTTAATGGTATTAACTTTTTATTGTTTTGAAATAGATGTAATTTTATGATAAAAGAAATTGATAAATCATTTTTAAGAAAAGTTTTTAAAAAAAGAAGGTTCTGGATAAAAAAAGGTGAGAGAGGAAAATTAATTATCATAGGAGGTAACAAAAAATATAGCGGAGCTCCTGCTTTCAATGGTTTTGGTGCTATGGCTTGTTTGAGATCTGGTGTTGATATTGTAGAAGTTATAGCTCCTAAGAGAGTAGCAGATATAATAGCATCATTTTCTCCTGATTTAATAACTTATCCTTTAAATTGCGATTATTTAAGATTAAAGCATTTGAATTCGATTTTAGAAGAAGTTAAAGATAAAAATGCTTTTGTAATTGGTTGTGGTTTAGGAAGAGAAAAAGAAACACTTTCTCTAGTTAAAAAATTTTTAAAAAAAATGAAAATACCTGGAGTTGTTGATGCAGATGCTTTGTATGCTTTTAATAAAAATGATAAAAATTTTGTTCTGTCTAATTTTGTTATAACACCAAATGAAAAAGAGTTTGGATATATTTTTAATGAAAGTGTTTCCGAAGATCTTAACAAAAGGATCTCGCAAGTTAAAAAATGCGCTAAGGAATTTAAAACAACTGTTGTTTTAAAAGGGGCTGTAGGTATCGTCAGCAATGGAGAAAAAGTTTTTGTTAATAAAAAAAATAATGTTTTCATGACTAAGGGAGGTATAGGAGATATTTTAAGCGGAGTTATTGGTAGTTTTATAGCACAAGGCAACGATTTAATCGATTCGAGTTGCGCTGGTCTTTTTTTGATAAGTAAAGCTGGTGAGTTAACAAGGAAAAAAAATTCTTTTGTTTCATCGGATCTTTTAGAAAAAATAAGCGAGATAGTGGATTCTTTTAGTTTTTGATGTTTTTTTTGCAAATCTGTAAAGCGCACATTCTAATTTAATGAAGTAGTTTGTTTTTTTGTTAATATTTTTTAGATTTATTTTAAGATCTTTTGCTGTTTTTTCAATAATAGGTAGAACTTTTGCATTGCTTTTTGGCCAGATTGCTCTCATTTCTCTTAAAAATATGTTAGTTGTTATAGGCCCTATCCCTTTGAACTCTTGCAAATTCTTTTCTAAGTCCTCTGCATTTTTTGATTTTTTGTATAACTCTGTTAAAGAACCGTGTTTTTTTAATAAAGTATTCATTATATTTAAAAGTTTAGTGGCTGTTGAAAAATCGTATCTTGCATAGCCTCCTTCATCTAAAATTTTGACAAGCCCTTTCCATCTTTTTGCTAATATTTTTCTTGGAGTTAGAATTTTATTTTTTTCAAAAATTTTGTAAGTTTTTATAGCTATTTTTTCAGAAATTCTTTTTCCTAATAATATGGATGCCAAAAACCATTTAAATATCTCTGATTCTTTTTTTGTGTTGAGTTTTATTCCTAAGGAAATAGAGTAAGGTTTTCCAAACTTTCTAATTAAAGTTTTTTTATTCATCTATCTTATTATTTTAATAATTCTCTTATTTTTTTTTCTGGGTTTTTGGATGTTGTTATTATAGAAGAAAAAGCTACTCCAACAGCTCCTAATTCAACGGATCTCTCTATGTCTTTTCTTGAATGTATTCCAGCTCCTACTAAAAATTTTGATTTAAGAAACTCTGAAGTTTTTTTTATTAAATCTGGTTTTGCTTCTGAAACAGATATCTTGCCTGCTATTAGTTGCGGAGGTTCAATTACTATATAATCCGGTTTTAATTTTTCTATTTTTTTTGCTTCATTTAAATCTTTTGAGAAAACTAATGTTTTTAATTTTAGTTTTTTACATCTTGCAACTGTTTTTTTTATTGTCTCGAAATTCAATCTGTGTTCAGAATGGTTTAGGAAAGTTCCAACTGCTCCATTTTCTTTTATTGATTCTGGTAGAATAAATCCAGTGTTTCTTCCTGGATAAAAATAATCAACATGTTGACTATAAACCTGGAGTTTTGTTTTTTTAGAAATTTCATAGATGTCTGTTGGTTGAACTCCTATGATCACGTCCTTATCTATTTTTTCTATTATTTTTGCAATTTTTATAACCCATTTTTTTTGATGATAAGTTTTCATATTTATGACTATCACAGGTTTCATTTTAATTTTTTTGCCAGATTATTTTTTTTATCTTTTTTGTTATTTCTAATGGTTTTTTCGATTGCCAGATGTTTCTTCCTATTGCTAGACCAGCAGCTCCTGCTTTGATAATTTCTTTAACTTGTTTAAGTAATTTTTTTTCGTTTTTTTTAACGCCTCCTGCAATTACTACTTTTGTTTTTCCAGCAGATTTTACAGCCCATTCTAAATCTTTAGGATTTCCGTTGTACTGAATCTTTACTATGTCTGCGCCTATCTCTAATGCAGTTCTAGTAGAATATGCCATCAATTCAGATTTCTTTTTGTTTTTTACATTTTTTCCTCTAGGATAAATCCAAGCTATTACAGTTAATCCTTTAGAATGTGCTTCTCTTTCTATATCCTCGAATTCTTGCATCATTATACTTTCGTATTTGCTTCCTATGTAAATAGTGTAGCCTACAGCTTTTGCACCAAGTTTTATTGCTTCGTCTACATTACATAGTTTTCTTGAAATAGGTTCTCCTTTAACCAAGTTTGTTTTTCCATTTAGTTTTAGAATCAAAGGGATTTTACTTTTTTTGATTTCTTTGTTATATTTTTCAGCTATTCCTTTTTGTAGAATTATTCCGTTGTATTTTCCTTTTTTTGCAATCTCTATTATGTATTTTGGATCTATGTTGATCTTGTTGAAATCTTTTGGTCCATGTTCGAGTCCTTGATCGTATGCTAAAAAAATAGCTTTTCCTTTTTTTAACAATTTTTCTATATTAACTTTTTTCATTCTCATATTTTTTTGTATAGGTTTTTTAAATCCTCTTTTATTAACTCTTTTTTTGCTCCGAAATGTTTGAGAACAGATTCGCTTTCTAAGAGTCCTAAAGTTAAACATTTTTCTATATCCCATCCAGCAACTTGGCCAGCTACAAAACCTGCTGCGAACGCGTCTCCAGCTCCTGTTCTTTCAACAACTTTTATTTTGTGAGGCTTAATAGAATATTTTTTATGTCCATCGAAACAATAAACCTGTTTATCTCTGTTGGTTATCACAACAATTTTTGGACCAAGTTCATAAAGCGAAACCAGCAGATCTTTAGAGTTTTTAGAATATTTTTCTTTTATTGATTTAGCTTCTTCTAAATTCAACACCAAAACATCAGAAACTTTAAGAAGATAACTCAAGTTCTTGTTTTTAATTAAATAATCGCTTGGATTGAATGCAAGCTTAGTTCCGTTGTTTTTTAATTTCTTTATTAATTTTTTTTGTGTTTCGAAACTTTTTCCTAGAAGAGAAGAATAATAGAGCCATTGTGTTTCAAAATTTTGGATTTCTTTTAAATCAATTTTATTGTTTGGTCCTTTAAAAGTTAGAATCGTTCTTTCTCCTCCTCTGCTATCTAAAATTATAGATATTCCTGTTTTCTCATTTGCTATGGAACCAAGAAAAGTTATTTTTTCATTTTTTAATAATTCTAAGATATCTTTAGAGTAATTGTCGTTTCCTAATTTGCAAATGCATCCAGTTTTTAGTCCTAGACGAGAAAATGCAACTGCAGTGTTGGTTGCTCCTCCGCCTATATCTAATTTTAAATCTTTGATTAGTATTTTTGCTCCTACAGGATAACTCAGAAAATTTTTTTTCTCGTATATTTCTGTGTTTACAAATATATCTATAACAGCACTTCCGAAACTAACTATATCGAATTTCATCTTTTTATTTTAGAAAGATTTATCTAATTAAAAATGTTTTTATTTGTGTGGAAAGAAAAAAAGTTTTAGTTATAGTCGCACATCCTGATGATGAAATTATTTGGATGGGTGGAACTTTGATAAGATATTCGTTAAAAAATATATGGGATTTAACTATTATAAGTTTGTGTAGAAAAAACGATATAGATAGGGAGCCAAGATTTAGAAAAGTTTGCGAAGTCTTAAATGCAGAAGGTTTTATTTCTGATTTGGAAGATGAAAAATTGAATAAGATAAATAAAAAAGAGATTATATTTAGAATTAAGGAATTTATAAAAAATATGGAATACGATTATGTTTTTACGCATGGAAGTAACGGAGAATATGGACATATAAGACATAAAGATGTTCACAATGCTGTGAGTTACATGGTTAATAAAAAAATTATTTCGTGTAAAAAATTTTTCAATTTTTCTTATAAAAAAATTAAAAGTAGATCGTTTAATTTTTGTGAGTGTTATGTTAAAAAAAATGCAGATAAATTTATAAATTTAAATGAAATTGAATTTTTAAAGAAAAAAGAAATAATTCAAAATATCTACGGTTTTAAAAAAGGAAGTTTTGAAGAAAGAAATTGTAGAGAGATAGAGGCCTTTGATGAAAAATGAAGTGTTTATTGTTATATCCTTATCCAGTTGAACCAGATGGTCAGAGCTTGCAAGGTTATTATCTTTATCTTGGCTTAAAGCATCACGGAGTTGATGTTTTTCAATGTCATTTTAGGGAAAGTTTAGAAAAAAGTTATTATTTAAAAAATCTAAATCCAGACTTTGTTATAGGTATAGGTTTTTGGGGGAATGTTCCTGAAATAATCAGAGAACCACAGAAGTTTGGATTAACCACTATACCTTGGTTTAATGCAGATGGTTGGGTTGCAAATTATAGAGAAGAATTTAACAAGCTTAAATTAATGTTTACTACGAGTGAATGGGTGAGAAGTGTTTATGAAAGGGATGGTGTTGATGTTTCTAAAATAATACCTATGCACATAGGAATAGACACAGAATTGTTTAAACCAAATAACAACAAAAAATTAATACTTTCTGTGAGAAGGACGCTTGGAATTAAAGATGATGAAAAGATGATTTTAACTATAGGTGGAGATGTTACATCCAAAGGTGCGCAAGAAATGTTTAAGGCTTTGGCAGAGGTTGATAAGGAATTTAAAAATTGGAAATACGTTTGTAAATCTTGGCCAAGCGAATGTGCTGCAGAATGGAGGGAAAAAGAAGAAGCTTTAGCTAAAGAACTTGGTATAAGGGATAAAATCATATTTATAGACGATATTTTTTCTCCGGAGTTCATGGTTGATGTTTTGAATGCTTGCGATATTTACGCAGCTCCTTCGAGAATAGAGGGTTTTGGAATGATACAAGTGGAGGCTATGGCGTGTGGAAAACCTGTAATCTCTATAAACAAGATGGGTCCATCTGAAACGATAATTCATGGAGAAACAGGTTTTTTAGCAGAAGTTGCAGAGGAGGTTGTTTTAACACAAGAATGGGTTTATCCAGATATGGGTTTTGATGAAAAAAAAATAATTCAATTTGATGAGCCAAAAACTTTTGCTTATAAAGCTAATGTTGATGATCTAAAAAAATACACATTGAAACTTTTAATAGATGATTCTCTTCGTGAAAAACTTGGGAAAAATGCAAGAGAACATGCTGTAAAAAACTTTGATTACAAAGTAACTTCAAAGAAAATGTTGGATGTTATTAAAGAAAAATTTGATTTTTTGGATTAGATTTTTTTCATGTTTTTTAAGATTTCTTTTAAACTAACTTTTTTTACTGTTACAACTTTGTCTCCTCCACCTGAAAATATCAACAAATCTTCTTTGTTTTCGTCGATAACCAACCCTGTTGGAAAGATAATTCTTTTGTTTTCAAGAGGATCTATTTCGTATTCTTTGTAATGTGAAAATATAGGATATTCAGATTTTGCTATTAATTTCATAGGATTTTTTAAATCGAACAAAGCCGCTCCTATTAAATAATGAGGTATCTCTGTTACTTCTTTTATCCCCATTATCTCTTTTATTTCTTTTAGGAACTTATCTTCTTTTTTTATTTTTTCTTTTACAGCATGATAGATTAGTAACCATCCTTTTTTTGTTTTAATAGGAGGAGGACCCGCGCCTTTTCTTCCACAATCCCATCCATGTTTTTTTGATATTCTTATTGGTTTTAATTTCCCCCAATATTCTAAATCTTTAGAAAAAGCTATCCAGATATGTGGAGGAGAAAAGTAGAAATTTCCTTCTGGTCTATCGAATGCTACATATTTGTTGTTTATCTTTTCAGGGAATATAACTACGTCTTTGTCTTGTTCTCCGAATATTATCCCTTTTCTTTTCCAGTTTTTGCAGTCTTTTGAAATAGCGTAACTAGTTGAAATATTTCCTTCTCTAGACAAACTCACATAGGTCATTATATAAGAATTTTCAATTTTTGTTATCCTTGGATCTTCAACTCCTAACTCTCCGTCGGATGAAATTCCAAAAAAGCTTGGTTTTTTGTCTATTTCTCTTATTTTAAATCCTGTCTTGTCTAATACTATTCTTCTGAAATGAGATATAAAAGTTAGCCTTTTAGTTCCGTTTTTAAAAACAAAGTCAAGTTCTGATTTATCTTTAATAGTCTCTTTGTTAAATCTATCAATTTTAATTTTAAATCTTTTTTTTCCAATCATTCTTGGAGAATAAACATTTTTTTTATCTTCTGTTTTGATTAATTTTTCACACACCCTTACGTAAAGAACTATATCTTTATTTGCGATTCTTATTGCACCTGGATTAAAGATTCCTATGACCTCAAATTTTTGTGATGAAGGTTCTATGTCAGTTGGAGTTAGTAAAACCTTTTCTTTTTTTATCGATATCATTTTTATTCTAAATTAAAACTTTTTTTTCCTTTAAACTTTTATAAGCTAAGATGAAAGTTCCTGCTTCCCATGCTTGCAAATTTCCGTAAGATTTTTTTGTTATTGGGTGTGTCCATTCTGGAAAATTTCCTTTTAAGTTTAATTCAGCAATTTTTGACAGAGCTTTTTCTGCTTCTTCGAATTTTTTTAATTTTATTAAAGAAAGCACATAAAAACATCCTACGAAACCCCAGATTCCTCCGTTCGCGTAACTGTGCGGTTCTTTTGCATCGCAGTCCATGAAATAATCTTGCCAGAATTTTGATTTTTTCGTTAGAGGTGGATAAATTGATCTTATTGGATAAGGGTCTGCTATTTTTTTTGATTTTATATACGAAAGGATTTTTTTTGCTTTGTCATTTGTTGCTAAATCGAAAATTATAGAAAGGAGGTTTCCTAAGGAATCGAACCAGTATCCAACCTCTTTGTATATTCCGTGATTTTTCCATCTGTAGGGAAGATAAAAATTTTTATTCCATAGATTTGTTTCAACATTTTCGTTAGTCATGAATTTTAATTTTTCTGCCTCTTTTTCTTTTTTCATTAGCTTTAATACTTTAAAAAATAAAGCTTGGGTGCTTATAGCGTATCCGTATTTGTGTGGAAATGCGTCTTGCCAATCTGAAGTTGGGAGTTGAGCTAGCATTCCTTCTTCTCCTTGATCTTGACAGAGAAGCCAGTTCATGGCTTTTTCTGTAGTTTGGTTTAATTTTGATAACGATTCTTCTTCATACCTTTGTTGATAAACAAAACTTCCTATTATGTACCATAAAGTTGAATCTATTGTTTTGTAATCTACATGCGGTTTTCTTCTAGAAAACTTGTCTACGCAGTTTGGAATCTGTCCTGTTTTTCCTTGGTTTTCAGCTAGAGTTTTAAGACTTGCTTTAAATGTTTTTTTAAACAATTCTTTTTCCTCGTTAGAATCTTCAACCAAACTTGCTCCTATAGATGATATCATGGAGTCTCTGGCCCATATAGCATCGTAACCTTCTTTTCCTCCTGATGCGAAAAAACCGTTAGGAGTGGAACAGATTTTTAAAACTTCTTTTGCTTTTTCATAACATTCGGAAATTTTATTTTCCATTTTGGTGAATTATTTCAGTTAAAATTTTTTAATAAGCTTGATGCTTTTTTGTCTATAATCAAAATAAATTTTTCATGTTTTTTTAATATAGTTGCTGGAAACTTTTTGTTTATTTTTTTTTCTATTAAATTTTTGACAGCTTTTGCTTTGGATTTTCCAGATGCAAGCAAAATAATTTTTTTTGATTTTAAGATATCACTTATACCTATTGTTAATGCTTTTTTTGGAATGTCTTTTTTTTTAAAATTTTTTATTGATTTTATAGTCTCTTTTTTTAGTGAGACGAGTCTTGTTTTCGATTTGAAACTTGAGCCTGGTTCGTTAAATGCTATATGGCAGTTGGCTCCTATTCCTAAAATTAAAACATCTATAGGATTTTTTTTTAATTTTTTTTCATAATTCTTACATTCAGTGTACGGATTTTTTGTTTCTCCATTTAAAAAATTTATATTTTTTTTGTTGGCATTTATTTTTTCAAAAAAATTTTTGTTTAAATAATAAAAAAAACTGTTTTTGTTGTTTTTTTCTATAGGATAATATTCATCGAGATTAAACCAGGTTGCTTTTGAGAAATCAACTTTTTTGTTTTTGTAAGCTTTTATCAATTCTTTGTATAATCCTAAAGGAGTTCTCCCTGTAGGTAATCCTATGACTAAATTCGGATTTCTTTTAATTTCTTCTGTAATTAATTTTGCTCCTACCTTTGACATTTCTGCATAGTTTTTTGTTTCTATTATTAACATTTTAATTTAAAACTTCCAATCCGATTAGCTTTTCACCTGCTATGTAGTTTAATAAGGCACCTCCTGCCAAACTAACATGTCCGAATTTTTTAACTGGTATTTTTGATTCTGAAATTACTTTAGATAAATGGCCTCCTCCTATCAAGCTAAATCCTTTTGATTTTGATATAGCTTTAAGCAATTCTATAGTTCCTTTCATGTAAATTTTTTTTTCAGTGTTTCCTGCTGGTCCTTTCATATATATGGCAGGAGAATTTTTAATTATTTTTTTGAATTTTTTTATTGTTTTTTCTCCTATATCTTGAATTTCGTATGGTAATGGAAATTCGTCCAAAGAATACTCTTCTCTTTTTCCATTTTTTTCTACAGCGAAATCTAAGGGCATTTCTACATTTGAGATTTTGTTTTTTAATTTTTCTAAAAACTTATCATAATCTTCATTTATCAGAGTAGATTTTCTTAAAAAATCGTTTTGATAACCAAGGTTTTTTCCGGATGCTACAAGGCAGAGTTGTCCAAAAAGACCGCATGCTAAAACTTTTTTTGAGTTCAATAGTTTTATGTTCTCTTCAGGTTTTGCTCCTCCGAGGATATATAAACAATTCTCAATTGAAATTTTTTTTAAAGCCTTTAATTCTTTTTCTAAAAATAATCCAGCGCAACTTTTTAGATGTTTAGGAAAGGAAACTATAGAGGTATGATTTCTATGGCAAACAGAGAAAGCATCGTTGACATAATAATCAAACAAAGGTGTTAGAGTTTTTATTAAAATGTTATCAGGTTTTTCTGGGTGGAATTCGTCTTCTATAAATCTTATGTTGTCTAAAAGAAGTGCGCTTCCTGATTTTAGTTGGGAAATTTTCTCAATAGATTTTTTTCCTATAATATCTTCTACAAATTTTATTTTAACTAACTTTTTAAGTAATTTGTAATGTTGTTTTAAGTTTATGAAATCTTTTTTTCCTGGATTTCCTTGGTGTGCTATAACTACTACTTTTGCTTTTTCTTTTAGAAGTTTTTTAATACTAATCGCTGCTTGTTTTATTCTTTCGTTCATAAAAATTTTGCCGTTGATTACTTCAGAGTTTATATCAACTCTTAAAAGAACCCTCCTGTCTTTGAAATTAAAATCAGATAAATTTTTCATTTTTTGTTTTATATTTTTCTAAATAATCGAAGCATGCTAAAGCTGCTTTTGCTCCCTCTCCTGCTGCAACTATTATTTGTTTTGCAGGGATATCTGTTACATCTCCAGCTGCGAATATTCCTGGAATGTTTGTTAAATTTTCGTCATTTGTTCTTGTACTTCTGAAAATTTTTATTTCGTTCCATTTGTTTTTTTTCACGATTCTCGCAAAGTCTGTATTGGTTACTAATCCTATCTCAATAAAGATCCCATCTATTTTCAAAGTTTTTTCTTTGTTTCCTTGGATATAATTCAAACCTTTAACTGTTTCATCTCCGAATATCTTTGTTGTTTTTGCAGATTGGATAATTTTTATTTTTTTGTTTTTAAATACAGATTCTCTTAAGTGTGGTTCTCCTCCTAATTTTGGGTTTATATCTATCAGATAAACCTTTTTTGCATATTTTGATAACATTATTGAGGCGTCCATAGCAGAATTTCCTCCTCCTATTACAGCTACTTCTTTGTTTGTAAATAAATGCGAGTCACAAACAGCACAGTAACTAACTCCTTTTCCTAAAAATTCTTCTTCACCAGGGACTCCAAGTTTTTTTGGTTTTTTTCCAGATGCTATTATTATGGAAATGGTTTTGTAATCGTTTTCTTTTGTTTTTACTCTAAAAATTTTTGATTCTTTTTTTATATCTATTACTTCTTCAGGTTTTATTTGTATGTTGTACTCTTTTAAACTTTCTTGAAATCTTTTTGTAAGTTCTATTCCAGTCATTGTTGTATAACCAGGATAATTTCCAACATCAGAGCTCCAGCTCATCTGTCCTCCTAAAGCTAATCCTATAACTAAAAATTTTATTTTTCTTCTAGCAGCGTATATAGCAGCAGTCATACCTGCAGGTCCCGCTCCTATAATAATTAAATCATAAATTTTTTTCATTTTACAAGCAAGTTTAGAATTTTAAGATTTTTATAAGATCTACTATTCTGTAACTATATCCAAATTCGTTGTCATACCAAGAGAGTACTTTTACCAAGTTTCCGTTTGCTTGAGTTAAGATAGAGTCTACAATTGAGGAATTTGGATTTCCTATTATATCTGTTGATACTAATTCTTCTTCAGAATATTGCAAAATTCCTTTTAATTCTTTTTCTGATGCTTTTCTAAGTTCTTGGTTTACTTCTTCTCTTGTTACAGCTCTTTTTAGTATAGCAACGAAATCTACTATCGATCCACATGCAACAGGAGCTCTTATTGCCAAACCATCTATTTTTCCTTTTAATTCAGGGATAGTTTCTGTAACAGCTGTTGTTGCTCCGCTTGTTGTTGGTATTAAATTTATAGCAGCAGCTCTCCCTCTTCTTAGTTTTTTGTGTTTTATATCTAAGATTACTTGATCATTTGTGTATGCGTGTATTGTAGTCATAAATCCTTTTTCTAAACCAAATTTGTCATTAAGAACTTTTACTATTGGTGCAAGGCAGTTGGTTGTGCATGATGCCATTGAAATTATTTTGTGTTCTTTTTTCAATTCTTTTTCATTAACTCCTAATACTATGGTTATATCCGGATTTTTTGCAGGAGCAGATATTATAACTTTTTTTGCACCAGCTTCTATATGTTTGTTAGCACCTTCTCTATCAGTAAAAATTCCTGTACACTCTATGACTAAATCTATTCCTAATTTTTTCCATGGTAAATTCAAGGGATCTTTTTCTGATAAAACTTTTATTTTTTTTCCTTCAATTTTAATGAAATCTTCTCCTGCCTCGATTTTTTTGTTGTATCTGCCGTAAACAGAATCAAATCTTAACAAATAAGAAATTGTTTTTGTATCTGTTAAATCGTTTAAAGCAACTATGTTAAGCTTTTTTTCTAGAGCTATTTTTAAAACAGCTCTTCCTATTCTTCCTAGTCCGTTAATTGCGATTTTCATCTCTTTTGTTTTAAGAATATAGATTAGTGGGTTTAAATAATTTATTAGTCTTTTAATCTATCCATAAATAATCTTATTTAAAGCTGTGTTAAAATTAAAGGATTTAAGTTGATAGATTTTTGGAATGATTGAAGAAAAATAAATCTCATATGTGTAACAGAATAATCATCAAAAATCTTCTTGTCTGCAACTAAAACCGCTCTGTCACTACATTAGCACAGCTTATTAAAGTCATATCCTTTCTCTGTTTTTTATATAAATAAACTTTTTTCTTATCCATTTTTATAGAAAGTTACAGAATTAAGATCAATTAACTTAACAATAAAAAATATTTTGGGATTTGAATGATTTTAATTTAAAAGTATTCAGTTTCAATATGATTATTTAAATATACAATTAAGGATATTATTTGCTAGATTAAGATTTTTCGTTTCATTCAAATAGAATACTGAAATATTTATAGAATTAATATTCATCATTTTTTAACTACATAGAACCAATATTAATAACTTTTAAAAACTTGCCTATATATTTAGATTAAATGTTCATATCCAAGAAAATCATTAATGGAAAAGAATATTATTATTTACAGAAAAGTTTAAGAAAAGGAGATAAGGTTATAAGTGAGTCTATTTATCTAGGAAAAAATAAAGAAGATGCTGAAAAAAAAGCACAGGAACTAATGGTAACAGAAAACAAAGATTTTAAAGAGGAGAACAAAAAAGATTTAACTATTGAAAAAATTTCCAATTTTTGTAAAGAAAAAGGATTCGTGTTTAGAAGTTCTGACATTTACGGAGGCTTCTCTGGATTCTGGGATTTTGGACCTCTGGGTGTTGAGTTGTTTAAAAACATAAAAGACAGTTGGTGGAATTTTTTTGTTAGAGAGAGGGATGATGTTGTTGGAATGGAAGGAAGCGTTATTTCTCATCCTAAGACATGGATCGCTTCTGGTCATGTTGCTAGCTTCTCTGATGTTGCTGCTGTTTGTAAAAAATGTCAAAAAATTACTAAAATAGACAAAAATGAAATAGGAAAAGTTAATTGTGAGTGTGGAGGAGAATTAGAATTAAAAGGAGAATTCTCTTTAATGTTTAAGACTAAGGTTGGAGCAATAGGAGCAGTTGATGCTTATCTAAGAGGGGAGACTGCACAAGGGATGTTTTTGGATTTTAAGTTAATAGAACAAACTTCTAGGATGAAACTTCCTTTTGGTATAGCCCAGATAGGAAGGTGTTTTAGAAACGAGATAGCTCCTAGAGATTTTTTGTTTAGATCTAGAGAATTCCATATAGGAGAGTTCGAATTTTTTATTAATCCAGAAGAAAAGGAGTGTTCTTTATTGGATGATAAACATAAAAATTTAAAAATAGAGTTTTTAGATGCAGAAACTCAGGTTAAAGGAGAAGATAAAGTTAGGGTAGTTAGTATAAAGGATTTGTTAGAAGAGAAAAGATTAGAACCTTGGCATGCTTATTGGCTTGCTGAACAAGTCTTTTGGTTGGATTCTATAAACTTAAAAGAAATAAAAATAAGGGAACACAGAAAAGACGAGTTATCGCATTATTCATCATCAACTTTTGATATCGATTATAGCTATCCTTTTGGAAGTAAGGAAATAGCTGGTATTGCTAACAGAGGGCAGTACGATCTCTCTAATCATGAGAAACATTCTGGTGTTTCTATGTCTATTTTTGATGATAAATACAAAAACAAAATTATTCCTAAAGTTATTGAACCAACTTTCGGTATGGAAAGGATTTTTTTGGCTGTTTTAGTAAAGGCTTACAATTATGATTATGAAAGAGGTTATGTTGTTTTAAAAATTCCTAAAAAACTTGCTCCTGTAAAAGTAGCTGTATTTCCTATAGTAAAAAAATCTGAATATGAAAAAATTGCAGAGGAAATTGTCAAAGAATTAAAAAAAGATTTTAATGTTGTATATGATAAAGGAGGAAGTATAGGTAGAAGGTATGCAAGAAACGACGAGATAGGTACTCCTTATTGTATAACAATAGATGAAGAATCCATTCCAAATAAAGATGTTACTATAAGGGATAGGGATAGTACAAAACAGATAAGAATCAAAATTAAGGATATTAAGAAAAAATTAACAAAATTAATTAATGAAGAGATAAAATTTGAAAAAGCAGGTAAAATAGTAGAAACAAGGATTAAAAAATAATTTTAAAATTTTTTGGTTTTCAAACATCAAGGTTGATTTAAAAATGAGCTGTAAAGTAAATGTCACACATTAAAGTATGCGATTTAACGAAGTTTCCAAAGCAGACGTAGGAAATTTAGGAAAAATTCCTGCGAGGGATTCTTTGTTAAATCGCACGTCATATTCAATCGTAGTGTAGATTTATTAGAAAGGGATTAGCAAAGAATAGAATTATGGTAATACTACAAGCCACTCATTCTACCAGAACCAAAATATCCTAATGATTGTCTATCTCTATGACCAAAGGCTCCAAACTCAACAGGAATACCTTGACTTTTTGCATAATCAAAAATTTCATCTCTCGGAAGTTTTCCCATAAATGAAGGTTTACCCTTCTCAAAATCCTCTCTTATATTTTCAACATTCAAATCTTCAGAGATATAGAGAATACTTTTTGGATTTGCTTTTTTAACAAAATCTAATAGAATTTTATATAATTGTTCCTCTTTTTCTCCAAAATAGAGTTCATGAAGTCCTGTTTCTTCTGCTCCAAAAATTACATTTCTTGGATTTTGAACATTACTTCTATCAGAAATATACTCTTCAATAGTATCATAACCTAAATACCTAGCAACACCTAAATTTCTTTTCATTTGCACTTGGATTGCATCAAGAGCTTTTTGTTCTTTATCTTCTTTTGTTCCTTCATCATATTTATCATTTGCAACAAGGTCAATTCCTAATTTATGTGATGTAGCAGAAATATATTTAGCTCCAACTCTTTGTTCTAAATAAGGTATTGCTCCCCAAATATGCGGTGCAGCACCAGAAATGATGACTAAAGCCCTATCTCCATATTTAGATATATGGCTTTCAACACTCTCTTTTATTTCATCCCAACTTGTTGTATCTCTCGATATTGCTTCTGCTTTAGTATCTAGTTGGAGCCTTTGATAAGCTGACTTTACTCTTTCATCTGATAAGTTAAACAAAGGATTATCCGAATTAGAAAAACCTCTTGTTTGTAATTCTCTTTCAAGTTTACTAATTTGTTCTTTCATATTATTAATAATAGTACTAACTAGTATTTAAATGTTTCGTTTATTAGTCTCTTGTAAGTAGTAACATATAGGTTGGTTTTCTTTTCTGCTTTCTGGGAGTAAATTGCATTTAACGTTTTGTGGACATACGAAGTTCGCTTGCTAATTTGGGCGAAGCGAAAATATTTTTCTGTTTAATCTGCTGTTGCTTGACAGAACTTTGAAAGAGTGAGACACGAGTGAAGTAACCTCGTGAGTTGAGATTTCGTTTTGGGCCTATTTCATAGCGTAGTTGCCGAGTGCCTTAATTTTGTAGTAGCAAAAGATTTATAAAGAATTTTATTTTCACTTGTGTCATGGCAGTTGATATAGAGAAAATCCTGACAATATCTGCGAGAGAATGGTTTGAAATGAACGAAAAAAAACCTTCTAAATATGAAGCAAGAGGAGTTCATCATATTGGAGTCATGGCATCGTCAGCTTTGTCAGATTTTGCAGAAAAAGTGCCTACAGAAGCAGAAGTTGTTGTTGGTTATAGAAGTACATCTGCTACATCCGGAGCTTCTGGGGGGATGAGCGCAATGACGTATTATTATGGAACTGCACTAATTCCAAGAAAAAGTTTTCCGTACTAAAATAGATGTTATTAAATTTAAAGTCAACAAAATCAAAAATAAAAAGAGGCATAACCAACAACGCTATTTTTATTTCCTGTAACATCTCCAGAGTTTATATAATCTATTAATTTGGGATTTGATTTTAATTTTTTACATAAAAAAAACAAAATTTTAATTGCATTTTTTCCACATGCATCAAGATACTCAAGATTTTTAAAATCTAAATCTTGAATTATTTCTATACTTTTTCTGTCAATTTCTAGTGCTTCGTTATATGTAAAAAAATGCGATAGGTCTGTTGAGAATATTTTTAATGCATTTATTCCAAAAATTTTTTCAGCAACTTCTTCAGCTTTTTTATTATCTATTTCTCCAACCATTAAAGGACAAATTTCAGTTAAACCTATTTTTTGAACAAATGGAACCTGGTTTCCAATAGAATGTTCTTTTTCTATATTCAATCTTAAGTTATTTAAGTTATGCAAATTGAAAATTTTTATTTTTCCTAAAGGAGTCTGCCAAAAATCTTGGTTATGTGTAGCCAAATCCCTCAAATAAATATAATGTGATGGACCAAAAATTATTGCCTTTTTGTAATTGGATTTAGAATTTTTAAATAATCTATAAGCCTTTGCTGCTATTTTTCCAGAATAAAAATAACCAGCATGTGGAACTATAATCCCTTCAATTTTTTTAGATATTTTTAATTTAGTTTCTTGATTCAAAAAATCTTCAAGCATAAAATCCAAATCTTTTTTATTTTCTGGGTACCACATAATTAAACATATAAGGCTTTGTTTATAGATTTTTTTACATCTCAAAATCTTTTGCTAGTTATATTCAATTTTTCTAAAGCATCAAAGAAATAAAATAATTTTTCTGAGATAACGTTCTATATTCTACATTCTGCCTTTCTATGTTCTGCTTCATATATAGACTAATAAAAAATTTAAAGATTTGTGTATTTACAATTTCCACAACTCGAGATTTACAATTATTTTTACAATATCAGCAACACATTAAAACATAAATTATTAAATTATAGATTCTTGTATTTTTTATGAAAGAATGTTATTTATATGAACCTTTGAATAAAAAACTAGTGAGGTGCTTGTCTTGCGCACATAAATGTGTTATACAAGAAGAAAAAACAGGTATCTGTGGTGTAAGAAAGAATATTAAAGGAAAATTATACTTATTAGTTTATGGAAAAATAGCATCAATGCATGTGGATCCTGTTGAAAAAAAACCTTTATACCATTTTTTTCCTGGAAGTTTTGCTTTTTCAATAGGGACTGTTGGATGCAATTTTAAATGCGATTTTTGTCAAAACTGGGAGATCTCCCAAGCTTCTAAAGAAGATAAAAAAATTATTTTCGGAGAAGAACACTCTCCTGAAGAAATAGTAGAAATGGCTTTAAAAACAGGATGCAAAAGCATAGCATATACTTATAACGAACCAGCAATATTTCTAGAATTCGTAAAAGAGTGTGCTGTTTTAGCGCACAAAAAAAACCTTAAAAACATCCTTGTAACAAACGGTTATTTTTCAAAAGAGGGTTTTGATTATATAAAAAAATTTATAGATGCGGCAAACATAGATCTAAAATCTTTTAAAGAAGAGTTCTACCAAAAATTTTGTGGTTCAAGATTAAAACCTGTACTTGAAACAATAAAAAGGTTCTATAAAAATAAAATACATATAGAAATTACAACTTTGATTATACCAGGAGAAAACGATTCAAAAGAGGAGTTAGAAAACATAGCCAAGTTCATATCTAAAATTGATAAAAACATACCATGGCACATCTCAAGATTTTTCCCACATTACAAAATGCTTAACAAAGAAATAACACCTCTATTGAGTTTAGAAAGAGCTTATTTAATAGGAAAAAAATATCTAAAATATGTTTATATAGGAAACGTTTTTTAGTTATATCTCTATTTTAAAAAATATCCTAGTTAACAAGCCTATCAAAAAAGTTATTAAAGCTACACCCAAACTCAAAAAACTCATCTCTAAAAACCTATTCATAAAATCATAATCTTTAGCTAAAGAAACATAAAAACTAAAACAAAATATTATAATTATTGAAAGAAGAATGGTTGTTATTAAAGAAAAATAAACATTATTAAAAACGAAATAAGGAGATACCAACAAAAATACAACAAGGATATAAGCTAATCCGGTATAAATAGATGCTTTCAGAGGATTTTTTTCATTTTGTTCTGATTTTGATGACAAATATTCAGAAACAGACATAGAAAGAGATGCTGCAATCCCTGTTATTAATCCAGCAATAGCAATCAATTTTGTTTCTCTAAATGCGAATGTAAGTCCAGCAAGTGCTCCAGTCAACTCTACTAAAGCATCGTTCAAACCTAAAACTATAGAACCAATATAATTCAACCTTTCATCATTAATTAGATTAATTAAATTTCTCTCATGCTTATCTTCTTCTTTGATTAATTTTCTTAATTCAGGTATCTCTTTTGAAATTTTTTCATAACCATCCTTAGAAATTTTTTCACCTTTTTCCATCAACTTTAACCCAAATGTGAGACCAAAAATTTTCGATAACCAAAAGATAATAAAAACCTGTAAAAAATTAGGATTCACATCAACTTTCGTATATTTCTTTAAAATAGAATAATGGTTTAATTCTTGTTCTGAAATTAACTTAAGAGTTTTTTTAGTTCTAATGTCTTTAGAAGAATCTGAAAGTTTTTTGTATGTGTTGTATTCTGTTATTTCATTTTCCTGAAATTTTAGCAACTCTTTTTTTATCATAAAAATACCAAAAAATGAACATTTAAATATTTTTACAAAAACCTAAAAATAAAAATCAAGATACAACAGATATAAAGTTGTTCTTAATTAAAATTCTTTAGAACTAATAAAAACTACAAAAAATTTAAATAAAGAAATTAATAAATAGATCTATGAAAAAGAGCATAAAATACGAAGTTTCTAGTTATGAGAGAAGTTTTTTAAAAGGTTTTAGCTGGGAGCTAATATCTTTTCTTATAGTAGCTGGAGCAATATATATTTTTTATGGAAATCTTAAATCTTCTTTAATTTTAAGTTTTGTTTTGACACTAATAAAAATCCCTTTTTATTTCTTACACGAAAGAATATGGAAAAAAATAAAGTGGGGAAAAATTTATACAACTAAACCTATTCTTAAATAAAAAGAATGAAAGAACTTCTAGATCTAGCACGGAATGCTATTTGTTGTAAACTAAAAGGAAAAAAATTAGAAATTCCAGATAAAGTCAAAAAATTTTCTGAAAAAAGAGCATCTTTTGTAACATTAACTTTAAATGGAGAACTAAGGGGTTGTATAGGTACACTTTATCCTATAAGAGAACTATGGAAAGATGTTGTATATAACGCAGAATGTGCTGCATTTAAAGATCCAAGATTTTTTCCATTAACAGAAGAAGAACTAAAAAAAACTAAAATAGAAATTTCAATTTTGTCTTATCCAAAAAAAATTGAGTTCAAAGATGAAAAAGATTTGTTAAAAAAAATCAATAAAAACTTTGGATTAATTTTAAAAAAAGATTTCCACATAGCTACTTTTCTTCCACAGGTATGGGAACAGATACCAGACAAAATCAAATTTTTAGAAAATTTATCAATAAAAGCAGGTTTAAACAAAGATTCATGGAAAAATTCTGAACTATGGTGCTACAAAGTTAAAAAAATTAAAGAAGATAATTTGTAATTTAATTTTTAAGTTTTAATTGTTTTGATGGCTGCACCGAGAATTGAACTCGGGACCTCGGCCTTATGAGAGCCGCGCTCTACCACTAAGCTATGCAGCCAGAAATAAAAAATACAGAGCATTTAAAAAATTATTGAATCAAACACAGAATTTTAAATAAAAAATTGAACAAAATTAAAAATTATAAAAAATAAAAAAATTAAATTTAGCCTTTGGCCAAAACTATTTCTATAGAGGAAACGAAAATTTTTTTACCTTCCTTGTTTTCAAACTGTTCGCTTGCTATCTTTGTCTCTTTTATTTTTATGTTATCTTCTTTCAAAAAAGTTCTTCTTGCTACTTCAACCACATCCACTGCTTTTGATATAAATTTTCCTCTTGCAGAAACAGTTACTTCTTTTTGGCCTTTGTTTTTGAACTGCATAACAACACCTGTTACGTAGTTCATGAAAGGCTTCATACCTATAAAAACCACATTATCTTTTTCTGTTTTTTTCTCGTTTTTATTCCCTGCTTTCTCTTCGTTTTCCATTTTGATTCTTGTTATCTTTTAATCTCGGTTTTTTTCTTGCGCGTTATGTAACCAGCTATTTGATTTCTTAATTTTTTACTCTCTGAAATACCTTTTAAAAGTCTTTTATTATCTTCGAATTTATCAGTAAACTTATTTTCTTCACTTAATAAACTTAACGCTGTTCTTTTAACAAGCTTTGATTTTATTCTTCCCATGAATTACTTAAATTACTTTAATTTTGTTGGATTTTAACCTTTTTAAATATTTTGTTTTATTAAAATATATTTCATCCTGTGCAAGTAACGAACCTGATAAATCAAAAATTCATTTTTTTTATCTTTAAAATAGAAGAATATTTTTTCTGATATTCTAAAGCTTTCTTAGATATCTCTTTTGTGTATATCATTAAAGCTGGCAAAGGTATTGTTTGGGAATTCAAAAGTAGTTTTTTTACATCTCCTTCTGAAATTGTTTTTTTATCTTTTACAGATGTCAAAAAATTTATGGGCCCCAACTCAGTATCTATTTCGACTATACAATTGTATTCTTTTTTACCATATCCTTTTTCTTCTATTAATTTAAAATGTTTGTTTATAAAATCTATAGCCTTCAAAACAAAATCAGATTTAGGTTTTTCTTTTCTGGTTTGTGATTTCGCCAATTCCAAAAGCGGATTCTTAAATTCTTCTATAACGATTTTTTTCTCCTTAATAGTTTTATGTATTTTTTTCTTTTGTTTCTCTCTCAATTCTGTAGGTTTTTCTTCCTTTTCTTCAACTTCTTTTTCTAATTCTTTTTCAATTGGCTTTTCTTTCTTTCCAATAGAATTAAGAATATCGTTTATCTCGGATTCTTTAGCATGCACATATCTCCAATAAATTTCTTCTTCTATTTTAAAAGCAACTGCAAAATCTTTTATAGCTCTTAAAGCAACTCTTATTGCAGGTTCTTGCTCAGAATCTTTTAAAACTTTTTTGTTTTTCAACAAAAGATAAGCTTCTGATTCTTTTGGATGCAAATAATTATAAAATTTCTCTAATTGCTCTTCTTGACCTTCTAAAAAGTATAGTGAAGAACCTCCAACTTTTAAAGAACTAGTTTTTATTTTTTTCTCGTTTAAAAGCTCTGACAAAAATGCTGATATAAACAAAGAATCTATTTTAGTTTCTCTAGCTATTTGTATGGGAAGGGTTGGTCCTCTGTTTCTCAGTATTTCGATTATCCTTTTTTTTATAAGATTAGCATCAACCATTAATCATAAATAATTATTAACTTAATAAAATTATCCTAAATGATCCTAAATGCGAGCTGTAAAGTTAGCGATATATCTATTCGGTTGTAAAAAGTTTATCAGGCACGGCTCTGTTGAAAATCTCTAATTGCATAAGCCTTAAATTCTGAGCAAGCGCTTAATTTTATTAACTAGTCTTTCCTCTTTTTTCATGTTGATTCACCTCGAATTAACATAGTTCCTCTAGTAGATATATTTTGCTAGGGGGACTTTTTCAACAGAGTCAAGGAAAAGTAAAAATTTATAAATCTGCCTGGAATGAATATATTAGGATGAATAAAAAAATATTTTTAACATTTATTTTAGTATTTGCGTTAGCGAGTTTTGTTTCTTCTCAGTTACAATTAAATAATAAAGAAAATAATAAAGAATCGAACACAACAACAACTCTTAACGAACAAGTAACTTGCATTTTTATTAATTCTAATGAAATAGAGAAGTGTTATACTTTGAATAGTAATTTTCATTGTAGTAGTACTAGTGACCAACAATCTTGTAGCATTGATGTCTATGGTAATGAAGGCGAAGAATTGGGTTGGATGAGCTCTTGTGGTACATATAACATTACTATTGTTGACGGCATTGATGAAACAATAGAATTTGATTGCAGTCTTCGTAGCAAGAATTATGCTTATGCATATTATGAATGCTATGATGGTACTTCTGGACAAATTCAAACAACGCCTTCTTGTAAATCTTATGATTCTTGGCTAAGTCTTGCAGATAATTTTTGTAAAGATAAATGTGGTCTTACAGAAGTTGAAATAGGGAAAGGAATTTATGAAAATCAAACTAAATGTGGAGTAAAAAGTGTTGGTGTTACACTAGAATGCCATCAAGGATTATTAGATAGATTATTTAATTGGTTTAAGAGATTATTTGGTGTTGACTAAGATAAATCTTTATTTTTTCCCACCCAACCTAAACGACTATATATCAGGCTTCTAACTAAAAATATAGCTTTCTTCGGAAGATAATTTATAATAAAAATTGAAAATCCTACTTTTTCTTTCAGAAAATGGGATTTAACAGAATTTCGAAGGCTCTACCTTCGCTCTGCTGCTCGATTCCACCCAAACTTGCCTACAGCAAGCTTCTTAAAAGTCCATATATTATAGGTGAATTTAGCTTAACAGCTCACCCAAAGGTTTCTAGAACTTCAAGGTTTTATCCAATCTATTTCATAGAAACTAACATCATTCTCAGAATCAACTAATGTTAAAAGAAGTTTTTTTCCAGTAGAATGCGCAACCCTTATTCTAGAAACGAGTTCATCAAAATCCAATCTTTTTTTTATGATAACATAACAAATCCATTTAGCATGCTCCAATTCTTTATTTTTATATACCCTAAACTCTGTTCCAAATTTCAAACCAGTTTTTACTACGTATCCCTTTTTTCTTAACTCTTTAAAAACCAAATATTTTTCATAAAAATTTCTCTCTTTTTTAGAAAAAATTTTCATAACAATTTCTTCTCTCATTTTTTTATTATTCCTTAATATTTCTGCTTTCTTTGTTTCTAACAGATAAAAAGCTTCATAAAATGAATAAAAAATCTTATTCTCTTTTTTCTCTCCAATTTTTTTTGTGTTTTCTAAAGAAAAAGCAATTTGAGAATTTGAAAAAAGCTTTTCTTGTTCATAATAAATTTTAAATTTCTGGCTCATATTAAAACAAACTTAAAAGATTATTTAAGTTTTTGTATAAAAGTTACAAAGTTCAGTTTTAAAAAATAACTCAAAGATACGAAATTAGAATAGTTAAACTAAACAATAAAGATTTTAAATATAGTTACATAGTTTAAGATATGGTTGATTTTGTTTCAATTGAAAGAAAGTGGCAAGAAAGATGGGAAAAAGCTAAAATCTTCGAAGTAAAAGAGGATAACAAAAAAAAGTTTTATGTTTTAGAAATGTTCCCTTATCCTTCTGCAAGCGGTTTGCATATGGGCCATGCTTTAAATTATACTATTGGTGATATTTATGCAAGATTCAAAAGAATGAACGGATTTAATATATTGTATCCAATGGGTTATGATGCATTCGGCCTACCTGCAGAAAACGCAGCAATAAAAGAAAATGAACATCCAAAAAAATTTACAGAAAAAGCTATTAATAATTTTATAAAACAACAAAAAGAACTAGGTTTAAGTTATGATTGGAGCAGAATGATAAAAACCTGCGAGCCAGAATATTACAAATGGAATCAATACTTCTTTTTAAAATTCTTAGATAAAGGATTAGCATACAGAAAAAAATCAGCTGTTAACTGGTGTCCGAAATGTCAAACTGTTTTGGCAAACGAACAAGTTCATTCAGGAAAATGTTGGAGACATGTTGAAACATCAGTAGAAATAAAACATTTAGAACAATGGTTTTTAAAAATTACAGATTATGCTGAAGAATTATTAAAAGATATTAAAGAATTAGAATGGCCTGAAAGAATAAAAATAATGCAAGAGAATTGGATAGGGAGATCAGAAGGAGTGGATATTTTTTTTGAAATTAATGGTGAAAAATGGAAAATTTTTACAACAAGACCAGACACTATTTATGGTGTAACTTTTATGGTTATATCTTCTCAGCATCCAAGACTAATGGAACTAGTAACTAAAGAACAAAAAAAAGAGGTTGAAAAATTTTTAAGCAAACTAAAATCAACTTCGCAAAAAGATTTAGAAGAATTAGAAAAAGAGGGAGTTTTTACTGGGAGTTATGCAATTAACCCTGTGAATAACGAAAAGGTTCCTGTTTACGCAGGAAATTTTGTTTTAGCTGATTATGGTTCTGGAATGGTAATGGCTGTTCCTGCACACGACCAAAGGGATTTCGAATTCGCAAAAAAATACAAAATAAGAATTAAACAAGTAATAAGAGAGAATCTTTTAGGAATTTTAAGAGGTGTTGGAAAAAATATAAAAGAAGAGTTAGACAAAACAAAATTAGATTATGTAATTAAAGAAGATTCTTATTTTATCAAATCTATTTCAGCTAAAAAAGAAAACATTTTCAGAATAGTTCAAAAATATATGGATGAAAATTCCTACTCTGAATTTTTTGTTAATGGAAATATTTTCATTGTTCTAAAAAACAAAATAATAGATTTATCAAAAGAAAACTTAGAAAAAGTTAAAAAAGAAATTTCTACAAAATCAAAAGAATTCCTAGGTTTGTCAGAGATCAAAGAAAAATGGAAAACATTTTTTAAAAACGATGTATGGAATTCCGAACTAAAAAGAGCTTACACTGAAGAAGGAATACTAATAAATTCTGATAAGTTTGATGGTATGAATTCAAAAGATGCTATCAGAGAGATAACAAATTTTTTGGAAAAAAAGAAAATAGCTAAAAAAACAGTTAACTACAAACTAAGAGATTGGCTTATCTCCAGACAGAGATATTGGGGAACTCCAATTCCAATAGTATACTGCAAAAAATGTGGAATTGTAAAGGTTCCTGAAAAAGATTTGCCAGTTCTTTTGCCAGAAGAAGTAAAATTCGGTAAAGGCAATCCATTAGAAACGAACAAAGATTTCGTTGAAACAAAATGCCCTAAATGTAACAGCGATGCTAAAAGGGAAACAGACACTATGGATACTTTTTTTGATTCTTCTTGGTATTTTCTAAGATATTGTGATAACAAAAACGAAAAAGAAGCTTTTAACAAATCAAAAGTAAGCTATTGGATGCCTGTTGATCAGTACATAGGAGGAGCAGAACACGCTTGTATGCATTTAATATACGCAAGATTTTTTACAAAAGTTTTGCGGGACTTAGGTTATGTTAGTTTCAATGAGCCATTTACAAAATTGTTTAACCAAGGAATGTTACACGGAGAGGACGGGTTTGTTATGTCAAAATCAAGAGGCAATGTTGTGCTACCAGAAGAAGTTTCAAAAAAATATGGAATAGACAGTGCTAGGCTTTTCTTGGTTTCGATGGCATCTCCAGACAAAGATGTTCAATGGAATGAACACGGAATCGAAGGAAGTTTAAAATTCATACTTAGATTGTTCGATTATTTTAGTAATATAAATGAGAAAATCGGAAAATCAAGGGACAAACTTGAGAGCAAAATCAACAAAACAATTAAAGAAGTAACTCTAGACATAGAAAATTTCAGATACAACCTTGCTGTAATCAAAATAAGAGAGCTATTTGATTTTATTTGCGAAGAAAAAGAAATATCAAAATCAGACTTAGAAAATTTTTTAAAAATATTGAATCCTTTTTGTCCTCATATAACCGAAGAGTTATGGGAAAAAATTGGAAATGAAAATTTTTTGAGCATAGAAAACTGGCCTTCTTGGGATGAAGAGAAAATCAACGAAAAATTTGAAAAAGAAGAAAAAGCAATTAAAGATCTAATTAACGATATAAGGAATATATTAAAAATTTTAGAAAACAAAGGAGTGAAAAAAAATAAAATAAAGATATTTGTTATTCCTTCGGAACTAGACATGTACAGAGAAGTGAAAGAGAAAATTAAAAAAATCTTTAACATGGATTCTGAAATTTTTTCTATAAAAGAAGCTTCAAAAATAGGAAAAATAATAAAAGCAGCTCCAGGGAAACCAGGAATATTCGTAGAATAAAATCCTTTTCTAATTTAAAGATTTATAACAAAAATTCAAAACCTATAAAAACCTTTTTTTCTTTTTTTTATAATGAAAGATTCTCAAATATTAATAGGACTAGAGATTCACGGTTACATAGAAACAAAAGAAAAGCTTTTCTGTAGATGTAAAAATTTTCATAACATGAAACTAATTAAACCTAACACAAACATATGTCCCATTTGCACTGGAATGCCTGGAAGCAAACCAATGCTCCCAAACAAAGAAGCTCTTAAAAAAATTTTACAAATAAGTTTGTTATTGAATTCTAAGATTAATGTTATAGAAAACAAAAGAATTCTAGTTTTTCAAAGGAAACATTACGACTGGCCAGACATGCCTGTTGGTTATCAAAGAACGATTTCAGGAGCTTTTTCTATTCCTGTTGCAGAAAATGGAAATTTTCTTGGTATAAGAATAAAAGAAATTCATTTGGAAGAGGATCCAGCAGCATGGAATCCAGAAACTGGAACTGTTGATTATAACAGGGCTGGCTGTCCATTAGTCGAAATAGTAACAGAACCTGACTTCAATGACACAGAAAAACTAAAAGATTGGTTAAAGCAGCTAATCTTAACTCTCTCGTATATTAAAGCACTAAACAAAGATGCTGGAATTAAAGCAGATGTGAATGTTAATATAAAAGGAATTTCAGAAAGAACAGAAATTAAAAATGTGAACTCTGTAACAGAAATATTAAATGCAATAAATTTTGAAATCAAGAGGCATGAAAAAGAAAAACCTAAGAAAAAAGAAACTCGCAGATGGAATTCTGAAAAAGGAATAACAGAATTAATGAGGGGAAAAGAAGAAATAGAAGACTATAGATTTATACCAGATCCTGACCTTCCTGCAATTAAAATAAATAAAAATTATGTTGAAGAGATAAAAAAAAGACTACCAGAGTCTCCTTTACAAAAACTAGAAAAGATAATAAAAAATTTTAAAATAAACAAAAAAGATGCAGAAATATTAATAAAAAATCTTGAAATAGTTGAACTTTTCGAAGAAGTTGCTAAAAAAATTCCTCCTAAAATAGCGCTTCCTTGGATAACAGTGGAATGGCTTTCTGTTTTAAACTACAACAAAATAAGTATGGATGATGTTAAAATAGATCCTAATCACTTCATAGAATTATTGGAACTAGTTGAAAATAGTAAAATAACTCCTATGAAGGCAAAAGAAATACTAAGAAAATTCGTTCCAGAATCTTTCTCTCCATTAAAAGAAATAAAAAATCTAAAACTCATAACAAACGAAGAAGAGTTAAGGGAAAAAATTAGAAAAATAATCTTGGATAATCCAAAAAGCGTAGAAGATTACAAAAAGGGTAAAAAAGAAGCTTTCAATTTTTTGATCGGAGAAGTCATGAAATCTACGAACAAAATGGCGGATGTTCAAAAAGTTAGAGAAATTTTAAAAGAGGAAATAAAATAAATGGTATATTTGCCAATTTTCGGAGCTTTGCTCGAAGCAACAGGAATGAGTCTAGAAAAAAATTTATTAAAAAAAACTAGACTTAACTATAAGAGTTATACTGTTTACGGTTTTTTAGCTATAGTTTTAGTTATGCTACCTTTTATTTATTTTCTTTGGAGTATAAAACCAGAAGCTTTTTATAAAAAAAATTTGTTTTTGTTTTTTTTAGTTGTTTTTGTATCAACCTTAGCTAATCTTTTTACTTTTTTTTCTATAAAAAGAGAAGACTTATCTGTTTTAGAACCTGTAAGACTTTTTCAACCACTTTTTACTGTTGTTCTTGCTGTTCTATTATACAAATCAGAAAGAGAATACACAATATTTGCTTTAGCAATGATAGCAAGTATCAGCTTAATTTTTCCGTATTTCAAAAGACATCATTTATCTTTTAACAAATATATAGTTAGTGGATTGTTAGGAAGTTTCTTTTTTGCATTAGAACTCGTTATCTCAAAATCAATTTTAAATTATTACAACTTATTCACTTTTTATTTTCTTAGATGCTTGTTTATTTTTCTTATAACTCTCGTTGCATTTAGACCAAAAATAAAAATAAAATCAAAAACAAAACTAATCATAATCTTAATAGCCTCGATATGGGTAATTTATAGAATTATTCTTTATTATGGATATCAGATTTATGGAATTGTTTTTACAACAACACTTCTACTTTTAACTCCTGTTTTTGTTTTTTTATTTGCAAAAATATTTTTAAAAGAGGAAATACAATTAAAACACATAATTTCTAGTGCTATAATAGTAATATGCGTTGTTTTGGCTATAATATTAGAGTAAAATACCAAATTTTATTAATTAATTAACTTTTATAAAAGTGGGCCTGTAGTTTAATGGATAGAACTCCCGGTTTCGGCCCGGATGATCGAGGTTCGATTCCTCGCAGGCCCGTTTTTTAATAATTCTTTATTTTATTTATTCAACTAAAAAATTCAACAAGTTTTTAAATACAAGAGTGAATATATTAAAATGGAAAATCAGAAAGAAAAAAATGAATTAGGAATAACAGCTGAAAAAGACGATTTTTCTGATTGGTTCACACAACTTATCCTAAAATCTGATTTAGCAGATTATACAGATGTTTCAGGTTGTATAGCCTTTAAGCCAGCATCCTATGCAATATGGGAAAAAATAAAAGATGAAGTAGACTCGAGATTAAAAAAGGTTGGTGTAAAAAATGTTTATTTTCCTTTGTTCATACCTGAAAAGTATTTAGCTAAAGAAAAAGAACACATGAAAGGTTTTTCACCAGAAGTAGCATGGGTAACAGAGGCAGGAAATACAAAATTAGCAGAACGTTTAGCAGTTAGACCAACATCAGAAACAATTATTTATCCTTCTTATTCAAAATGGATAAGATCTTGGAGAGATTTGCCTTTAAGGTATAACCAGTGGTGCAGTGTGGTAAGATGGGAATTCAAACATCCTGTACCTTTTTTGAGAACGAGAGAATTTTTGTGGAACGAAGGCCACAGTGTTTTTGCTTCAAAAGAAGAAGCAGAAGCAGAAAAAAATGAAATAATGGGAATTTACGAAGAAATTTGCAGAGATTATTTAGCACTTCCTTACTTAATAGGAAAAAAATCTGAAAAAGAAAAATTTGCAGGAGCAGTATACACTTTTACATTAGAGTTTTACATGCCAAATGGAAAAGCAATACAAGGGCCTGACTTTCATTACGATGGCCAAAATTTTTCAAAAGCTTATAACATAAAATTCTTAAACAAAAATGGAAAAGAAGAATTCGCTTATCAGAATACTTATGCTATAACAACTAGAATGCTTGGAGTTATGTTTGCAATACATTCTGACAAAAAAGGATTGATAATACCTCCAAAAATAGCCCAGAACAAAATAGTCATAATACCAATTTTCAACAAAGAAAACAAAAATAGAATAATCAAAGAATCTAGGAATATAAAAGAGTTGTTAGAAGAATTTTCTCCGATTATTGATGAAAGAGAGGAGCAAAGACCAGGTTTCAAATTCAACGAATACGAACTTAAAGGAATACCAATAAGAATAGAAATAGGAACCAAAGATATAGAAAAAAAATCTGTGATAATTTTTAGAAGAGATAACTTCAAAAAACAATCAATAAAAATAGCAAACTTAAAAGTAGAGATTAAAAAAATTCTGGATGATATTCAAAAAAGTTTATATAAAAAAGCTGAAAAATTACTTAAAGAGAATATCTCTAAAACAAATTCTTTAGAAGAACTAAAAAAATTAATAAGAAACAAAAAGATAGTTTTGACTCCTCTTTGTTCTTCAGTTGAATGCGAGGATATGTTGAAATTTGAAACAGAAGGAGCAAAGGTGATTAACATTCCAGAAGAACAACCTGATCAAAAAGGTTTTTGTGTAATTTGTAACAAACCTGCAGAATACATTGCAAGAGTAGCAAAATCTTACTAAACTCAATTTGAAAAACTTGTGAGATTTTCCTTTTTAATCTGATACGCATTTTTGAAAAACAAAAAACTTTTAAACCATTTTTAATTTTGTTTTTTATGCCAGAAGGATCAAACACAAAAAGAAAAGGAAGATGGATGCTTCCAGAAGTTAGGAAAAGATTAGAAGTTCTTCTTTTAAAAAAACATCCTTACATAAGTTCTAGTTATAAAAATTTTAAGAGTTTAATTGAAAATTTAACAGATGATCAACTAGATGACATAGTTTCTAATAATAAAGAACCAGAAAGATATTTAGGAAAACCAGATATAAGATCTGATCTTTATAAATTAAAAGATATGTATCCAGAAATTTATGAAATGTATCCAAATGTTGATTTTAACACTCTTAATAGAGAAATTATAAAAAGAATGATAGATGGAGAATCTCCTTTGGATTTATTAGGGAAACCTAAACATTCTGCAGAATTTTACAGGATTCATTTAGAAGCTTTAAGAACACAATACAACTTAGATCATCCTCAAAGAAGAACTTCTTATAAAAGAGAAGGATCGCCAAAAACATTCAAGATGAAAACTGGCAGAAGCTCTATAAATAGATCTGAAATTAATTATCATGGAGGAAATTATTCTGATTAGTTATTTTCATTTTTTGCAAAAGTTTTAGCAATGATTAATGGAAATAAAATTGTAGCATCTCCGAAAACTTTTATTGACTCGCCTTTTTTCTTGATCTTACCCCAAGAAACAGCTTCATCAGGTCGTGCATTTGAATCAGCACCATCCCACTCCTCTCCAGTATTAATATAAACAGCATAATCTGCTCCATTTCTCATCATATTACTATTAACTATATGATGTTTCATTATTCCTTTTCCCAAAACTATCACTCCTGTTTTTTTTCTAGTTATTGTGTATTCGTTTAGCTCGTGAATGTCTTTAGCCATATCTATTTTAAAATCAGGATTTTTGTACATGAAGAAATGAACAATATCTCCTATACTACCATCTGTAATAGCAGGACAATAGACTTTTATATTGTTTTTAAAACACCAATAATAAATACTTTCTTCGTTATTTATTTTTCTCCCTAAGATTTTTATTAACTCAGAAACAGAAATCACATCATTACTTTTTTTTTGTTTTTCGTATATTTCTTTTAATATAGGTGTAAAAAATTCTTCAAATCTGCAATACCTAGAATTAGGAACGAAAATATTGCCAGTCCTATTAACACCCTCTTTATTCAACAATTCTCCAGAAGCAGAAAACTTCCCTATTTTAAAATCTCCTAAACATTTTATTATATCTTCTTCAATTCCTCCAGCTGTTGTTACAATCACATCTATCTTTTTGTGTTGAGCTAAAAATCGAAAAACTTCTCTTAAACCGGATGTAACCAAATTAGAAGTATAACCTAAATAAATAGTTACCTTTTCTTTAATCATTTTTTTTATTATGGATATAGCTTTTGCTAAATGAGTAGCCTGGAAACCAGTGGTCAGATAACTATCTATTATTTTTTCATAATCTATTCCATAATTGAAATCATAACCTTTAACAGAGATTCCTCTAGGTTCTTTTGAATTATACAGCACATTCTTCTTAGATACACTCAAAGAATTTTTTTTCATTCTAAAAATTAAAACAGAGGTATTGGCAAATTTTCTAATATAAAAACAAAATCTTTCATAAAAAATTCAAAACTAAACACTTTAAAAATTTATCTAAGGACTTCCTCATCATTTTACTAAACAATTGCAAAAGATTTAATGAGCTTTAATTTTTTAAATTCAAAAGTTCAGCTCGAGTTTTAAATACTCTAAAAATTTAAAAAACAGATAAAACAGATAATTCCAAAAACAAGTCTGATTTGTCATTTTTAATATATTTTTTCCCATTTATTATTTTTCCATTGATATATCTCAGTATCCTCACCAATATAATAAGACAAACCTCCTATTTCTTCTTTTATTTTTATTTGACAATTTTTAGCATTATTTCCAACATCATATCTAGCATTTCCATTAACTGTTATTTGACAATTTTTAGCAAAAAGTCCAACATTATCTCCAGCATTTCCATTAACTGTTATTGGACAATTTTTAGCATCATATCCAACATAATCTCCAGCATTTCCATTAACTGTTATTGGACAATTTTCAGCATCATATCCAACATAATCTCCAGCGTTTCCATTAATTGTTAAATTTTTGTCTTTTAGTTTGTAACCTAAATATTTAAGTTCAATTTTTTCTTTATTAAGTTCAGTTAAATCAATAACAAATTTCTTGTCTTGGCTTGATAGCATTAAAGCAGTAAGATATTTTGCTGTATAATCAACAAAGTCTTCTAAATCCTTATATTTAATCAAAATTTTACTAAACTGTTTTATTTGCTTAGAAGTTAGCCTGTATTTGTCTGTAATCACTCTCGGTATTATAAATGTCTTAGCTTCCCATGCCATATACTCCTCATAACCTTTGCATATATCTTCAAGTGAAGCAGGAATTTTAGTTTCAGTTTTCTCAACTTTTTCTTCTAGTTTGCTTCCTGTTTTTTGCCTTAACTTTTCTTCTAATTCCTTTCTTCTTAACTCTTCCTCAACCTGCTTGTTGAAAGCTGCAGCTACCTCATCAGGGTCTGGTCTTTTTCTGTCTGGTAGGATATAAATTTGATTTGTCATTTTTGTTTTGTTAGATAATTAATAAAATCTTCAACCCATTTCAGGCCAATTTCTCTGCTATCTGTAAAAGGTTCAATTGCCTTGACTTGCTTTTTAGCTTCATCTGATAAAGCATTATAATTCCCAATTCTTCCATCTTCTGCTCTGAAAAAGTTTGTGAGCTTTTTTCCTTTTATTGCTTGCTCTAATGAAGTGCATATATAATCAGCATTGGCCCTAAAATCTTCCTTAAGTCTTTCAACAACTTCTGCCATCATTTTAGGATTCTTTTCATAGTAATCCTGTCTCAAAATCTGAGGATTTAGCAGCAACTGATAAACTCCTGCAAGCTCAAATGCCTTGAACATTAACTCTGTTGAATCCAGCGCTAAATTAGGGTCTTTTAATTTTGCCAAATAAACAAGAGCAGAAGCATATTTTTTTACTGCGTTCAGTGTTCTCTCGCCTGCCGGTGCCTTTATTAATGAACATAACGAGTTATTTTGTCTATTGTATTGACAATCTTGGCACTCAGTTGGCCATTCCTTTTCCTTAGCTCCTTTTTTTTGACAGTTACCTAAGCCGAATCTTAGATAGTTTAGAATTGCGCGTTCTTCTAGGCTTAAATTCCGTGAAATCTCAGCTATTTCTTCACTTGCAGCAATTATTTTATGTGAGATGTCTCTTTTTTGCGCTTCTTTAACATTTGGATTCGCATTAAGGTTATCAAGCGAAAACCTGTCTTCAAGGGTTGGCTGAAACATGCTATAGTCAAGGTCAAGCGCAATGTGCATTCTATTATATAATGCTTTGTCTGTTTCGAAAGTTCCTTGAAATTCACTATTACCTATATTGGCTGTTGCAATAAGAAAATGATAACCTTCTTTGCCAAGTTTTATTCCTTTGCCTTTGTAGTCCATAGCACCATCCCCAAGACCAAAGAATTGATTTTGAGCAACAACAGGTGCTCTATTTAGCTCATCCACAAAATAAATCAATGCATCTATGTTATCTGTCAACTCTCTTCTTGCTTTTTCTATGTTCAATTCAGTGAATATTTCATTATAAATATCAACTTCAGGATGAGCTCTTATGAAAATTCCTTTCCCACCTTCTCTTTTGTTTCCATTAAAATAATAATTATAAATGTCTTTTGCAATTGTGTCTTGCCTGTCCCAGTATCGCCAACAAGCAGCACGTTCAGAGGAGCAAGAACAGCTGCCTTAACTAAATCGCTGACTGTTAAATTTGCAAATGCTGTTCTTGAGTTTACATAATTTGGTAATTCCAGATCTTCATATTTCAATTTTTCTTTTATCATTTTCTGTTATTATCTAATATTAAGATTAATCTCTTTATAAATCTTTTTATTATTAACTACTTTTAAGGTATAACATTAATTTCTAAAACTGCTCAATCCTCAAACTTCTTCATCGCTTTGCTCAAACCATACTTCGTTCTCTATAAGCTTAGGATGTTGTACAGAGATTAACAAGAAACTTCGTTGCACTTCTCTTTCTCAATTTTGCTTTCGACAACTTCTTTTATCAGCATACGTTAGCATGTGATGTTTACTTAACAGCTCATGATTTTATTAAAACGCTCTAAAATGTTTTATACAATAGTCTACAAGTTTTTCACCTTCTAAAGACCTGTTTTCTGAATCGATTCTTATCATGAATATCTCTTTATCATTTATTTTTAAGAAAACTTTTGTATCGCTTCTTTTTATAGATATGTGGCAGATTGTTTTATTATCAATTTCTACGAAATCTATGTTTATGTAACTATTTAAATGGTTGTAGATTTTTGATGGAAAATAAGCTCTGATTATTTCATCTATTATCATTCTTCTGTAACCATCCTTTGTTTGGTCTTTTATTTTTTTAAGGTCTTCCTCTATACCTACTATTTCGTAACCTCCTTTTTCAATTTTTTTTTCTTTAACACCTATAAGAAGGTTGCCTCCTTCTGAATTCATCATGGCTGCTATAGATTTGGCTATAATGACTTTGGAGGTTTTTTGTTTAAAGGTGTGGAGCTCGTAAGATTTGCTTTGATTTATTTGTTCTTTTGTAAAATCCGAACTCCATAAAGCACTCGATTTAAATTCGAGCTGAAAATTCTCTCCTTCTTTGATCCATTTCTCGATATTTTTTTCTGGTTCTGATTTTTTATCTAAGATTTTTTGTACTCTACCTATTTCTCCGGTTTTTAGCCTAACGAGGATTCCTTTTTCTGAAAATTGGACTCTTGAAGCTATGTCTTCAACAATTCCTTTATAAACTTTGTTGTTATTTGTTAGAATCTCTACTTTCATCCCTTTTTTTATATTCTTTAGATATTGGGTTTCCATGAAAATAATTCTATATGGAGGTTTATAAGGTATACGAATCTAAATTTATACAAGAATATGTAGTCCATCATCTCCTCTTCTTGGAATTATATGGCAATGAAAATGATGTATGATTTGACCAGCTACAGAACCTGTGTTAAAGATAACGTTGAAGCCTCCAGATTTCTTTTCTTCTATTAATTTCATACCAACTATCTTTATAGCTTCTAAAAGTTCGTTTCCTAAACTAACAGGAAGATCTAATGCATTTGTGAAATGTTTTTTTGAAACAATTAGAGTATGTCCTTCTGCTTTTGGACGTATATCTAGAAATCCTATAAAATTTTCATCATCATAAACTTTGTCACAAGGTAACTCTCCTTTTACAATTTTACAAAAAACACATTCTTCCATTAGAATCTTAATTATTTGAAATTTAAAAATTTAATTGAATTATCCTAGTTATTTATCATTAAGTTTTTTATTATTTTTTATTTTTAGTTCTTTTTTGCTAAATTTTCTATTTTTTCTTTGAATTTCGGTAAGTCACTTATGTTTATTTTAGCTCCTGTTGCATTTTTGTGTCCTCCTCCTGTAGCTCCTTCTATTCCTTCTATAGCTTTTAGTGTTAGTTCTCTAACATCTCCTCTGCCCCTTATAGAAATGTTTGCAGCATCACCTTTTAAATAAGCTACTACAACTATTTTGTCTGGAAATTCGTAGATTAGCTGGTTTGCTATATTAGCACTTAGACTTAAGTTCCCTCCGTATTGAAAATAAATAATGTTTTCTTTGATATTCTTTTTTGCTTTTTCTATTAATTTTTGGTATTTTGAATTTATCTCTTTGTATCTTCTTAATATTTGTTTTGTTTTTGAGTTCTCTTCTAATATTTCAGAAGGTGCCTTTACTTTTGTCATAAATTTTACCATGTTTATAACATTAGTTGTGGTATCTTTTAAAGAAAAGTCTAAAATTCTTGCTATTTTTCCTATCTCAGAATTATAAAGGATATCGAATGCTGATTTCGGATTTTTTTTTGCTAATTCAGGGTATTTTTTTTCAAATTCTGGATAGAAATCTGGTATTAAGCTGTCACTTATGCATCCTATTATTGCTAGCCATATATCGTCTTTTTTTTCAGTAATTTTGTAACAGATGTAAGAGACTGGTTCGTATGATTCGTTGTTAAAAAATGGGTTATAATAATTAACGTATTTATCATCACACCCTTTTGTTTGATGATGGTCAATCCAAACTATTGGGAGATTATTTTTTTTTGCTTTTTCTATAAATTCTTGGGATACCAAAGGTTTATCTAAAATAAATATGTAATCTGGAGTTAGCTCGTTAACTTTTCTATAATAGGATGAATTGAGATCTGGAAAAGATTTTATTGCTACTCCTTTTCCTCTATCTATAAATCTCCTTAATAATAAAAAACTACAAAGCCCATCGTTGTCATTATCAAAAAAGAAGATTGGATTTTGAGCTTTTTCTAAATGTTCTTTTATCTCTTTTATTTGTTCTTGTGATAACATAATAGTTTAATAAAATTTTTCTATTTAAAGTTTAGCAAGTCATTAAAACAGCTCTTCTGTTTCTGGTTTATTCTCTTCTTTTTTAAGTAGCTCTATTCCTCCTAAATTTTCGTAAAGTTTTTCATGTTTTTCTTTAATTTCTTTTTCTTTAGCTGCTTTGTTGTTTTCTTTTTCGTACACTTTTTTGTTATTAAAAATGTGTTTTTTCTTTTCATAAAAATCTTTTAAATCTTTTATTTTTATTTTTGATAAATCTGATTTTTCTATATCAAAACCTCCTTCATCGTCTTCTACTATTCCTGATTCTTCAATTTCTTCCTGTAAATTTTGTTGCGAATCCTTTTGAATTTCTAATTCTTTTAATTGTTTTTCAAGATCAATTTTTTTGTCTCCAGGTTCTGGAATTTTTTCTAGTTCTATTCCATTCTTGTTTAGTAAAACAGGAATTTTCTTTTCTACGTTGTGTGGTTTTTTTAAAGTTATGTTTAATATTTTTTCAATTTTTTCGATTGTTTTATCGGAGTTTTCTGGAATTATAGAATTTTCTAACATCTCTATAACTTCTGTTTTTTCGCTTATCATTTCTGCAAGTTGTTCTTGAGATAATCCTTTTCTTCTTCTAGCTCTAACTAATTCCCAATTAAAATGTTCTATTAACTCAATAGTCTTCTTTTCTTGAATTTTTGGTATCGATTCTAATTTTTTTAGTTCTTCGTATATTGAAAACCTTTCTTTTTTTTCTTTAATACCAGAAAGTCTTTTCATTCTTTCATAGACGCTTAAGTTTTTTTCTTTCTCGATCGCTTTTTCTGGAGCTTTTATTATAGGAACATTTTCTATTATTGCGCATCTTCCACATAAAAAAGTTAATTTTCCGTTGTATATTACATCAAAGATGTTTTTTTCATCACCTTTAATTTCACATCTTTCACAGATTCTCATTTTAGCTGAATTTAATTTTTTGTAGATTTTATTTTTTGCATATTTTTTATAAGTCTAATTAAAGATAGTTATTTATGTACATAGTTATAAAAAAAGTTTATGTTTAAAGTTTTCTATAATCCGAAATACACTTTAATTCCTCAGAATTTTTCAGGATTTATATAATCTATTATATCGTTTATATCTTTGAGATCATACAAAATTGTTTTTTCATTAATTATTATTATGTTTGGCTTTTTTATGTTATAAAGTTCTTTTAGTATATTGATTGTTTCTGTGTTTAAATCATAGTCAAATGAATAAATCATGATCCTTTCTGGATCATCTCTTTTTATTTTAGAAAGTATGTATCCTTTTATTTCTGCATCTTCTGTGTATTCTTTTTTGTTTGAGTAGAAAAAGAGTATTGTTGTTATGTTTTTGTTGCATCTTTTCATATAATTTTTAATACTGAAAAAGTGTTTTAGTTCTAATCTAGAATAATTCTCTTTTTGAGAAATTACAATTGGATTATTTTTGCCCAATCTATCTTCTAATATTCCTAGGATCGAGCCAGCGTTATCAAGTTCTATTGAAGCAGTTGTAAGATAATCTGTACAATTTTGTATAGCATTAGAATCAATAAAATATATTTTTTGTTCAATCCTTTGTTGCAATTCTGTGTTTCTTTGATATTCAGAGATAATTATCCAATTACTTATTATGAATATTGAGATAAAAAGAAGCGTTGAGATTAAGAAGGATAAAACTATTCTTGAAAAACTAATCTGTCCCATGGTTGTTACCTCCATTTAATTTTTTTGTTTAATAAAATATAAAATACTGAGATTATCCACCAGAATGAAAATAATACAGCATACAACAAAAGATATATCGGAAAGCTAAAAGAAACAGGGATCTCTTTTTTTATGTTTTTCTTAGCAAAAATTAAATATCCAATAGTTATCCCTATAAAGAGTAAGAAGAATAAAGCGTAGGGGTGGCTGAAGAAGTTTATATACATTCTTTCAAAGAAAAATTTGTTGAAGTTGAACAAATTCGTGAAGCTAAAGTTTATACTTTTCAATAATAGGATTTCTTTGTTTAGCCTTAACAAAGAGTCAACTATAAGCCATACTGTTAGTGTTATAGAGAGCGTAATTGTAATTAAAGCTGCTGGTAATACTATTACTCCAAGTTCTCCGTATTTACGAGAAAATAATTTTCTATATCTCCAGAGATTTTTTATCAATCCAGAATACCACCTTCTTCTCTGTTTCAATAAACTAAAAAATGTGTTTGGAGAATGTGTGTAAAATACAGCGTCTGGAACATACCGTATTTTGTAATGATTTGCTTGAATTCTTAGTGCCATCTCTAAGTCTTCTGTGAGATTTCCGATTTCGAATAATCCATACTTATCAAAAAATTTTTTTCTATATGCAGAGAACGCTCCTGGAGTTATATGGATAGCATCCATACTCGCAAAAGCTTTTCTAAAAAATACTCCTAAAAAATATTCTACTTGTTGTAACCTCTGTAATATTCCTTTTGGATTGTGAACAGTAGGACTTGGGGATACGCACATAACTTCTTTTTCTAAAAAGCATTTAACCATTTTTTTTAAAGCATCAGAAGAAACATAGGTATCAGCATCCATTGTAACTACAATTTCTCCTCTTGCATGTTTGATACCGAGATTTAATGCGGATGCTTTTCCTCCGTTCGATTTTGAAAATACTTTTACTATATCGCTTTTTAAAGATTTTGCAATTTTGTAAGTTTTATCATTACTTCCGTCGTCTACTACTATTATCTCTAATTTATTTTTTGGGTAATCGAGATTGCAAGCTGATTTTATTGTTTGAAGAATTGTTTTTTCTTCATTATAAGCAGGGATAACTATAGAAACAAATGGTAATCTTTTAGTATCAAGTTCGATTTCTTCTGATTTTTTTGAGAAAAGAGAAAGAGCGTAATAGGATATTGTGAATAATCCTATATATGCTGTTAGATATATGATTGTTTCTCTTAATATCATTTTTCCTCTTTTCCTATGTGAAAATAGTCATAAAATTCTTCGCTTAATCTTAATTCTAGAGTATGGCCTAGTTTTTTTGCTACGACTAATCCTATATCTATAAATTTTTTTATATGATCATAAGCCTTATTGCCTCTAATTTTGATAACAACAGATTGTTTTATAGGTTGTTTGTATGCTATAACTGCTAAAGTTTCTTGTTCTGCTTTTGTGAATTCTGAGCTTCCTGTTGCTAGCTTGTTTATCATTTCTACATATTCTTGTTTTACATCCATTTTCCACATATTTTCTTTTGATACAATTTCAATAGCAGAATTTTCATTGTTGTATTTTTCTATCAATTTTTCTAGAAGTTCTTTTAACATTAAAGGATTAATATCAGTTATGTTTACGAGTTCTTGTAAACTTAAAAATCTAGCTGAGAGAAAGAGAGCTGCTTCTACTTTTTTTAAATTTTCTCTAATTTTAGTTTCTTCAATTTCAGATTCTGTTTTTGATGTTATGCTCTCTTTTTCCATTTGTCTTATTTATAAATACTTCATGTTTTAAAAATTGTTATGTTAGTTGTTTAACTTTTTAAAATAGATTTTATATTCTTTAATTCAATAATATTTAAATACGATTCTTGTTTTTTAGGTTAATGAAAAAAAGTGGAAAGAAAATTAAGAAAAAAGAAAAAAAAGAAGGAGTTTTGAGTTACGAATTTGTTGATGAAGAGAATGAAAAAAAGTCTGATGATTTGATAAAAGAAAAAAAAGAAGAGAAGGGATTGGAAAGCGGAGAAGATGTTTTGGAGAAAAAAGTTGAAAAAAAGAAAGATTATATTTTTATTTTAGTAATTCTGTTAATTATACTTTTGGTTATTGATATAATAACTCTATATTTTTTTAGGCCAGATTTGTTTAATTTTTTGAAATTTCAACCAAAAGTTATAGAAGTTGATAAAGAGGTTCTTAGATGTTCTGATGGAACGCCTTATGATAGTTGTTCAAAAAACAAACCTTATTATTGTCACAATGGAGAGTTATTGAAAAAAGCTTATACATGCGGTTGTCCTGAAGGTTATATAACTGATTTTCAGGATTGTAAAAAGGCTTAATAATTTTTGAATATTTCAAAGGCTTTTTAACTCAAATTGAATCGATTTAAACAATTTTTTTAAATAGAATCTATTAATTTTTTATAGCCTTTTTTAAATTAATTGGAAAATTAAATTTTATCCAATTCTTTAAATTTTTATTCTTAAATTCTCTGAGTATTAAGGATAATCGAATAAAAATTAAATAAAGCAGCATTTGTTTAATAGTTGGTTTAACAGACTAAATAAATAAGATTTATATATAAGTTATTCTTTATTTTTAAACAACTCTCGAAGGTTTTTATAAATAAAATGAGTGAAGCTCTTGAGAAAATTATAAAAGAAAAAATAAGTGCAGATCATCTACTATATGTAAGTATGAAATACACTAAAACTTGCGATGTTATGATAAACTTGTTAAAAAGATGGAAAACTATGATAGATTATTCGATTGATGGATTGTTGTATAAAGCTAAAAAGAAAAAAATAATTAAAAAGATACCGAGCGCACCAAAATTGAAGATAGATGAAATAAAAAGGATATTCAAGAATACTCCTGAAGTTATAGAAGCTTTGAAAATCTATGAAATGTTCAGATCTTTAGATTTTTTAGAAAAAAGTAGGGAAAACGAATTTAGAAAAGGTGTGTGTTTAAGGGTTACTTACAAAGAAAAAGAAATTGCTATTAACCTAGAAAAATTAAGAGAGTATTCGGAGATTTTAGATAGGTTTATAAATTACACCAAGCTTTTTCTTTTATCAAAATAGTTGTAGAAAAATGGCTAAAGTTTATGCTATACTGTCAGGGAAGGGAGGGGTTGGAAAAACTACAAGTGCTATAAACATAGCTACTTCTTTGAGTTATCTAGGCGAGGATGTTATAGTTGTTGATGGAAATTTAACCACTCCAAATATAGGGATACATTTGGGAGCTCCTATAGTTCCGGTTACATTGAATCATGTTTTGAATAATCAAGCTAAGTTAGAGGATGCTATTTATGAGCATGAATCTGGAACAAAAATAATACCAGCATCTCTTTCTTTAAAAGAATATGAAAAAATAAACTATAGAAAATTAATAGATATAGCAAAAAAATTAAAAAAAATTACAGAATATGTTTTGATAGATGCTTCTGCTGGATTAGGCGAAGAAGCAAGAGCTGCTATGTATGCTTCTGATGAAATAATAATTGTAACAAATCCAGAATTATCAGCTGTTACAGATGCTTTAAAAACAATCAAACTTGCTGAAGAAATTGGAAAACCTGTTAAGGGAGTAATAATAAACAGATATAGAAAATCAAAGGCTGATATGAAAATATCTGATATAAGGGATATGCTGGAGGTTCCAATTTTGGGAATAATTCCTGAGGACGAATCTGTAAAAAAATCTCAGTTAATTAAAAATCCTGTTGTTTGTACACATCCAAGAAGTCCATCATCAAAACAGTATATTTCTACATCAAAAAGAATTTTAGGAGAAAAAATAGAATTTGAAGAGGATGAAGAAGGTTTTTTTTCTAAACTGCTTAAAAGTTTAGGAATCAGAAAAGTTTAATTAAGGACTTTAAAATGGAAAATGTGAGATTTGAAGATTGGAAAAAACTGGATCTTAGAGTTGGGGAGATAATAGAAATAGAAGATATAGAAAATTCTGATAAACTTTTGAAATTAAAAGTAGATCTTGGAACAGAAACAAGGAGTGTTGTGGCAGGACTAAAACAATTTTATACAAAAGAAGAGTTAGAAGGAAAGAGATGTGTTCTTTTTTGTAATTTAGAACCAAAAAAATTAAAAGGGATCTTGAGTGAAGGAATGATATTGGCTGCTGTTAACGAAGATTCTTCTGAAATAAGAATAATTCAACCTGATGGAGAAATCGAATTAGGAAGTAAGATTTTTTAGTATTCAATATTTTAAAGTTTTTTAAACAAGGCTTCTATTTTCTTTATGTTCTTTAAATTTAGGGGTTTTTTTATTTCTTTGTAATCGATTTTAAAGTTTAGATTTTCAGAAATTTTTTCACATGAGTTTGGCACAAAAGGCCATAAAAATATGGTTATGGTTCTGATGGATTCTAAAAGTTCATATAAAACTTTTTTATCTTTTGTTTCCCAAACTTTTTTTTCTTGTACATATTCGTTGCATTCATCTATAAATGCAAAAATTTCATTTAGACATTTATCAAATTCGTAATTTGAAAAAAGTTTTTCTATTTCTTTTATTTTTAATTTTTTTAATAATTTGTTTTCTGTTTTTTCAATTCCGTATTTTTCAGCCAAAGTTGTAACTCTGCTTACAAGATTTCCAAATTTGTTTGCTAGTTCTTTGTTATGTCTTTCTATCAAAGTTTGTTCTGAAAAATCACCATCCTGTCCAAAAACAAAATTTCTAGAAACAAAGTATCTGATAGAATCTGAGCCATATTTTTCAACTAAAACTTTTGGAGATATAACATTACCTAAAGACTTTGATATTTTTTGTCCGTTGAAAGTTAAAAAACCGTTTATTAGGATTGTTTTTGGAGGTTCTATTCCTAAAGACATCAACATAGCTGGCCAAATAACACAATGAAACCATCCGTTGTCTATACCTAAAATTTCTACATCAGCTGGCCAGAATTTTTTAAATTTTTCATTTGGCCAATCAATTCCGGTTATGTAATTTAGGAGTGCATCGTACCAGACATATACAACGTACCCTTTTTCTAAAGGAAAAGGTATTCCCCAATCAAATTTTGTTCTAGTTATATTTAAATCATTTAAACCTTCTTTTACTCTGTTTATTATCTCGTTTCTTCTAAATTTTGGCATAATATACCTTTGATTTTTTTCATAAAGTTCAAGTAATTTTTTTTGGTATTTTGATAGCCTAAAAAAATAAGCTTCTTCTTTTAATTGTTTCAATTCTAAATTTGGATGGTATTTACATTTCTCATTGACTAGATCTTTTTCTGTTAGGTATGCTTCACAACCAGTACAATAAAGTCCTGAATAAACTCCTTTATAGATGTCTCCTTTTTTGTACATTAGTTTAATAAATTCCTGTGTTTTTTCTTCGTGGTCTTTATCAGTTGTTCTAATAAATCTGTTTGGAATTATGTTAAGGATTTTCCAAGCTTCTTTAAATTTTTCAGAATATTCATCAACGAATTCTTTTGGCGACATTCCAGATTCTGATGCTGTTTTTGCTATTTTTTGTCCGTGTTCGTCTGTTCCTGTTAAAAAGAAAACATCGTATTCTCTTATTTTATGCCAACGTGCTAAAATGTCTGCTATAATTTTTTGATAAGCATGACCAATGTGAGGTTCTGCATTGACGTAATCTATGGCAGTAGTTACATAAAATTTTTTTCTTTTCTCCATAAAAAAAACTATTTAAAAATCATTAATAAATCTATCTTTTTGGTAGTTTATTGGTTTAAATCTTTTTTAATATTTATCTAATCTTAAGGTATATATGGTCTTTTTTTATAGATTAAATGCTAGTACAATTCACATAAGAATGTGCATAATTTTTGAACTATATTTTTTCAGGTAAACAAAGAAATGACGGATTTTTTAGAATATTTCTTGTTTCTTAGTTTCTTTTTTTATTTTTAATTTTTCCAAATCCTATTATAGGAATTATTTTTCCTGCACTTTATAATAATTACCAATTACAAAATTTGAATCAAAAGTGTATAAATATTGTTCAGTTAATATAACATCGTAATGCTGTTTTGTTATATTCGAAAGATAAAAAAGAAAGTGCATAAAAACTTAACATCCTTAACTTTTATCCTATTATAAATGTAGTAATCTATCTTCCTTTTTTCTTTGCGATATAAAGAATTTCTTCTAAAGCCTTTATGGAAGTTTTTCTATTGTTATATCTCTGAAATAAGTAAATAAGTGCGATTGGTTAAATCAGATCTTTATTTTTTATTTCATTACCAATCTTACTAGACCTTCTTCTTCGCTTATTCTTTCTAAATAAGGTTTAAGTGTTCCGTGATACATTACTGCTGCGTCTTGTTGAGGTATTCCTAATATCTCAACAATAACTTTTATATAAAAATCATCAGGTAAGTTTTTTCCTCTTTCTAATCCATAAATTACGCTTGTTTCTCTTTCATCATAGAATTCTTTTAATTTTGCTAATAAAGGTTGCGCTTCTTGAGGATAATTTTCTGCGAACCATTTAACAGCTCTTTCGTAACCAAATTTTTTCTTTTTTACATCAGTTGAGATTGATGCTATAGCAGGGGTTCTTTTTGGAAATTCTCTTCCTGCTTTTAACATTAAATAGACGTATTTGGCATCTTGTTTTTCTCTACCAGTCATCATTGCACCGAAACTAGCCAATTGTCTTCCTAATCTACTACAAGCAACAGCTTCTTCAAGAACTTCTTTAAAATTTAATTCATCTATATTTGGTTCATCTTTTTTTCTACCCATTAATTTAATAAAAAATAAGGGTATATAAAAATTTATCAATAACAAAATATATATTAATAATGCGTCTTTAGTTTAACGGTAAAACGACTGCTTCCCAAGCAGTAGATGGGTGTTCAATTCCCCCAAGACGCATTGAAAATGTATACCAAAGAAGAGAAGTATTTAAGAGAAAAATCTAGGAACTATAGTATTAAAGAAGGTTTTTTTTCTACAATAAAAGATTCTATTATTAATAATTATATAAATCCTTTTGCAATAGCTATTAACTCTAGCAATTCTTTGATAGCTATGATTTCATCTTTACAAGGTTTGCTTTCTCCTTTAACAGAGATTTTTAGCTCAAAGTTAATTGAAAAAAATCCTAGAAAAAAAATTATTTTAAATTCTGTTTATTTTGAAATTTTAAGTTTTGTTCTTTTAATTTTGATAGCTATTCTTTATTATTTTAATATTTTAAGAGATTTTCTTCCATTTTTTTTGATATTTTCTTTCTCTTTTTATTTAATAAGTTTTTCTGTTGGAATTCCTGCATGGTTTTCTTGGATTGGGGATTTGGTAGACGATAGGTATAGGGGAAGGTGGTTTGCTAAAAGAAATTTTGTTTTTAATATTTTAGCTCTTTTGGTGAGTGTAACAAGTGCAGTTTTGTTATATTTTTTTAAAAAAATAAATCTTCTTATGTTTGGTTTTGTTTTACTTTTTTTTATAGCAATGTTTTCAAGAAGAATTTCTATGTATTACCTTAATAAACAGTATGAGCCAGAACTAAAAATAGAAAAAAAATATTATTTTAGATTTTCAGATTTTGTTAAAAAAATGCTTTTCAATAATTTTGGAAGATTCACTTTGTTCAGAGCTCTTTTTAGTCTTTCTGTGATGATCGCTGGTCCATTTTTTGTTGTTTATATGTTAAGAGACCTTAATTTTGATTACATAACCTTTTCTATAATAGTTGGTTCTCAAACATTTTTTTCGATAATTTCTTTGAGATTGTGGGGGAAATTTTCTGATAGATATGGAAATTATGAGGTTCTAAAAATAACTTCTGTTCTTATCTCTTTAGTTCCAGTTTTATGGATTTTTTCTAAATCACCTCTATATTTAGTTTTAATAGCACAACTTGTAAGCGGAGTTGCATGGAGTGGTTTTAATTTGGCTTATTCTAATTATATACTAGATTGTGTTTCAAAACAAAGAAGGGCTTTGGTTTTTTCTTATCATGAAATGGTTAATGGAATAGGTATTTTTGTTGGATCTTCCATAGGAGCTTTTCTTATAAAAGAGTTAAAAATAAGTTTCATGAATTTAATTTTATTCATATTTTTGATATCTGCGATTGCAAGATTTTTAGTAGCAATAGTAATGTTGCCTAAAATAAGGGAAGTAAAAAATAAGAAAAAATTTTGTTTAAGAGATTTCTTTAGAATTAAATAATCAGATTAAAGAATCTTTTATCTCTCTTAAGACATGCTTTGCATATTTTGAAGCTAAGTGTATGGGTTCTGGATTTTTGTGAGGAGGCTTTATTAATTTTTTTGTTAGTTCGAAAGCAGTTTCTAGTGAGATGTAATTTCCAGGACTTATGAAAATTGGTTTACTACCTATTTTGCTTAACAAAACTTTTCCTACTTTTTTGTTTCCCCTAAAAATGTCATCTCCTTTAATCTCGCAACCTAATATAACATCAGATATGCCTATCGTTGGAATTCCTGTTACTAAACCGAAATGGCTTGCCAATCCTAATCTCTGATGTATTATTCCTGGTGCAGGGATAAAGAAGAGATCTGGTCTTTCATTAATTCTGTCAAAAACAAGCCTCATTGCTTCTATTTCCCTATAGTTTCTGAAACCTGGAATGTAAGGAAATCTTAGTTTGCTCACAACATAGGCTTTATCCAGAATATCAAAGTTTTTATCGCACACTATTGCGCATGAGATAATTTTGTTTTTGATTATAACATTGTCTATAGCTCCGAATTTATCTGCTAATGAGAAATCTATTTTGTCTTTTATCTCTAATTCTTTAGAAAGCTTTATTTGTTCTAGTTTGAGTTTTTCTATATCTATTTTGTATTTTTTAATTATCTCTTTTATTTTTTCTTCTCTTTTTTCAATTTTGTTTTTTTCTTCCATTTTAAATATTTGTTGAAAAAATTTAAAAAATTTTCTGACTAAAATTTGTAGGTCATTCTTATAACTTGGGATAGTGCTTCAGCTGAAAATTCTATTCCAGACTCTTCTTTAATATCGTTCGTTATCTCTAATATAATATCTTCTAAAGTCGGTTTTGGTATACCTTTTTCTTCTTTTAGTCTCTTAATCGCTTTTCTAATTCTAGGCTCATTTATATATCTTTTCTCTAAAGTGTTTTCTTGTTCTCTTATTTCAGAGTATTTTGGATTAAGAAACTTAGCAAAAGTTTGAGTTTCATAATCTTTTAAAACAACTCCTTCGATTTCATTAGCTCCTAATTTGCTTTCTGTGCTAGTTACTATTTCCCTTATTTCTTCTTCTGTTAAAACAACCCCTTTTTTTATTGGTTCTAAAATTTCTATGTTTTTTATTTTCCATTCAGATAGGTAATCTAAAGATTCTTCATAATCGTATAACCAGACTTTTCCTTCTGAGACAAAACCTAGATCAATAAAATAAAATTTGTTTAATCTTTCTTTATCATACTCTAGAGTTTCTCTGTTTAGCCACTCTCCAAACATTATGATATCATTTGGTAGGTTTTCCAAAGATTTATTCGATCTCATCCATTTTAGAAAATTTGGAAACCAAAAACTTCTTGTGTTTTTTCCAATTAGGTAATTAGCTTTGCTTCCTCCTACAATTCCCATTTTTGTTTTTCTTACTTGGCTTAAGCTACCGTCTATTTTTTCAAAAACATAAACCTTTCTATTAAAAATGCTTGGAGTGTATTCTAAGTAAGGTATTTTTGGGTATTTAACAAATTGTGGTAGTTTTTCTTCCATTTTATCTATTTAAAAAACTTTTTATGTTCCCCCTTGTGGGTATGGCCCTTATCCTGTATTCTTTAAAAGCTGGTAAAGATTTTAGACAATGAAGTGTTCTTAGAATGTGTTCATCAGAACTGAGTAAATTAACTAATACATCTAACCCTTCTTTAAAAGAATAATTATTATCACTTAAGATCATTCCTAGAGCGATAAGATTTTTGTCTACTTGGGATATAGGATTTTTTTCTCCTTTTCTCTTATCAACTCTAAAAACTTCGTCTGCAGCAAGAGTTACTTGATAACGATAGTAGTCAAAATTTTTAGAGTCCAATTTTGTACTCTGTTCTTCGTATATTCTCTGCTGCATTATTTCGTCTAAAACTCTTCCTACATCAGCATAAATCTTTTCAATTAACCTAAACATAGGATCCGATATCTCTGGGTTGTTGTTTATTTTAGAGCGTGTCTTTGATTCTAATTCTTCGAAAACTCCTGGTGTTATGAGCAGGCTATAATTAGGATTCATGCTAATTTCGTCTAAAATAGCAGCAGGATGTTCACTTAAGGCTTTATTCTTAAAAGCTTCTTCTAAATCTATGAAAACATTAGTGTCTATAAGAAACAAATTTTTCATACCTCTATAAGCTAAATAATCGAATAACTTGTTTTCTAGTACATATACGAAATCTATCTTTCTTCCCATAGAAATACTTTGAGATTAAAATATTTAAGCTTTTTGTTTTATAACTACTAAGAAGTTACTATTTTAAATGTTTTTAAACTTTCTGTTTAATAATAATGTTTAGACTATTCTGACTATTTCTCCGTTTTTGTCTAATTCAATAAAATGAGAGACTTTTCCAAGCCTAAAATCTTCGCATTGGTTTTCTATTTTGTTATCTTCTTCTGTTCTTGGAACATGAACTATATCTACAGCGTAATCTCCGCATACACCTAAACACTGGCTAGAAAGTTCTTTATCTTTGTTTTTTTGATATAAATTTTTTGCACATTCTATAATTTTCTGTTGTTCTTTGACATAATCCGGAGTTTTGATAGGGTTTCCTATTTTAGTCCAAACACCTCTGTAATCTTTTAACCAGACATTATCTGAACTAAATTTTTTGAAAAACATTAATATTCCAGAAATTATTAACAATATGCCTAAGATTAGAAGTATATATAAAATTATTTTTTTCATACTTAGATTAATTATTTATAAATTATAAACCTTTTGTCTATGGTTTTTAATTGAAGTTATCTTAAATAAATCTATACATTATTTATGAATTCTTAATTTTATCTAAAGATTTGGTTATTGCTATCTTAAAATGTCGTTATAATTTTACCTAGTATTTGTTAGTAATAATAAATTCTTTTTAATTGATTCTAGATGTTTTTTGTTGTTTTATCATTCTTCATAATTCATATAATTTTTTGGTTTTTATGAGTATCTTAAGTATATTTTTCATTTTTTCCTTTTTATTGATGTTATAGAATACGAATCTTTGTATGCTAAGCTAATTGAATCTTTGTCCTAATCTATAATTAAATTCACCAGCAATGTTTTCTTGCATTTTTGATGGTGTTATTAATGTTCCTCTCCATTCTTTGTGAGCGAGGACCCATCCTAATTTAACAAAAGCTGTTTCAGCTAACATGTCTTCTAGAAATATAATTCCTATTTTTAAGAGTTTTCTTCCAGGGCTATAAACATAGGGGTCTAATCTTCCGTAAATTGTTTGTGGAGCAGCGCAAACATAAATTCCTTTGTTTATAACCTCTTTTAATTTGTTTATGAAGTTAAATTTTCCTTCTGAACATATGTGACCTAAACCACTCATCTCTATAACTATTCCTTTGTAGTTGTTTTTTGTGTAATAATCTAAAATATCTGGATTTTGTCCTGGATAAAATTTAATTAAAGCAACTTTATCTTCGAAAACAGCATCGAGTTTTGTTTTTTCATTTCCTTTTCCTCTTTTGTTATAATCAGATAAAAATTCTATTTTTCCTGATGGATAAATTTTTGCAATAGGGTCTGCGTTAATTGGTTTAAAAGCATCCCTCCTGGAAGAATGCATTTTTCTTACTTTGGTTCCTCTTAAAGCATAACAATATTCATCGTCGAGATTTGCATGACCAACTAGAATGACTTCAGCTATATCAGAAAGTGCTGCTCTTGCGCTGCACAAAAGATTTAGTCTTGAATCAGAGCTTCCTCTATCAGAACTTCTCTGAGAATAAGTTAAAACGACAGGTTTTTTTAGGTTTCTTAACATGAAAGATAAAGCAGCAGATGTGTAGTGTAAAAAGTCTGTTCCATGACTTATAATTACTCCTTTAACATCTTTATCATTTAAAGATTTGTGTACTATTTTTGCAATTTTTATCCAATCTTTAGAATTCATATTTTCACTAGCTTTCATAAAAGGTGTTTTAATTCTTATATCTGCTATTTCGAAAATTTCTTGGTATATAGAAAAAAATTCTTGTGCAGTTAAGAGCCATTTAACTCCTCCTGTTTTAGGATCCAACTTAGAGGATATTGTTCCTCCTGTTAAAATAAAATCAATCACAGGTTTTTTGTGTGATAGTTTAAATTCTTCAGTCTGTTTTTTGATCTCTCTTTTTTCTATTATTCTTATATCAGAAATATCTTCCTTTTTAAATCCTATGTTATAACCGTTCTCCAATTTTAAAATCAAAATCGAGCTATCAGGGCTTTCTAAAAAAATCCCTTTCTCAAGCTTGTTTTTAACAGTTATCTCTATTTTATCTCCTGGTTCAGGTTTTTTAAACAATTTTTTCATAAAAAAATAAATCAAAAACACTACTTAAATTTATTGAATGAGTCCTTATTGAATGAGGTTCTATTATTTATTTTTAAGTTATTTATTATTTATCTTTAGAATATTTAGAAAATAAATATTGGTTTTTAAGTTTGTTTTCTTTTTGTTATTTGGTTAGACTTAAAATTGCTTCTGCTAAATCTCCTTTAAACTTTTCTAAAGCTTTTCGTGCCTCGTTTTCTGAACAGCCTGTTTTTTCTATTATTATTTTTATATCTTCTTTTAAACTTTCTTCATCTTCATGTTTTTGTTCTTCTGTTATCTCTCCTGAAATTTGAAAACTTTCCTGGCCTTGTAATGTGATTTTTGTTACAGAAGGATTTTTTATTATTATTCTTTTTTCATCTGTTTCTATTATTACTTTTTTAGAATTTATCTCTTCTTGAGATATTCCCATTTGTCTCATTAGAGATTGCATTTTTTTAGGATCTATTCTATGAAACATTTTAAGAAATAGGATAAAGAATTTTTAGAGCTAATACAAAGATTGTTATTAGAATTATAAATATTATTACGTGCGATGGCTTAAGTACGAACTTACTTCTGTATTCTTCGTTGTATCTCATTAATCCACCGTATCCAACTGGTAAAGAAATTCCTTGTTTTGCCATTTTGATTAATAATAAAATTTAAAACATACGCTTGTTTAAAAATTTTATGGATGTTTATGATTTTAAAAAAAGTGAAGAAGAGATAATCAATTTTTGGGATAAAGAAAAAATATTTAAGTTTGATGTCAGAAAAAAAGGAAAAATTTATTCTATAGACACCCCTCCTCCTACTGTTTCTGGAAAAATGCACATAGGACATGCTTTTTCTTATTCTCAACAAGATTTTATAGCAAGATATCGCAGAATGAAAGAAAACGTTTTTTATCCATTTGGAACAGATGACAATGGTTTGCCTACAGAGAGATTGGTAGAGAAATTAAGAAATGTTAAGAGCAGAGATGTTGGAAGAGAGGAGTTTATTAAACTGTGCATAGAAACTTTAAAAAAAATAATACCAGATTTTGTTAAAGATTGGAAAAGGCTTGGTGTTTCGTGCGATTATGATATTTCTTATTCTACTATAGACGATAATTCTAGAAAAATTTCCCAAAAATCTTTTATAGAGTTGTTTAGAAAAAATAGGATTTATAGAAAAGAGTTTCCTACTATTTGGTGTCCTGAGTGTCAAACATCAATTGCTCAAGCTGAACTGGAGGATAAAGAAAAAACTAGTTTTTTTAATACAATAAAGTTTTTCTGTGGTGAAAAAGAGATTCAGATATCTACTACTAGGCCTGAGCTATTAGGTGCGTGCGTTGCTATTTTTGTTAATCCTAGAGATAAGAGATATAAAAGTTTGGTTGGTAAAAAAGCTAGGGTTCCTTTGTTTAATTTCGAGGTTCCTATTTTAGAGGACGAATCTGCTGAAATGGATAAAGGAACTGGTGTTTTAATGGTCTGTTCTTATGGAGATAAGTACGATGTTGATGCTATTAATAGACATAAACTCGAACCCAAAATAATAATAAACAAAGATGGTAGTTTGAATTTTGGGAGTTACAAAGGTATGAATGTGAAGGATGCAAGAAAAAAAATTATCGAGGATTTAAAAAAAGAAAATCTTTTGGTGGAACAAAAAGAGATTAAACATGTTGTTAATGTTCATGACAAGTGTGGAACAGAGATAGAATTTTTACCTACAGAACAATGGTTTATAAGGGTTTTGGATATAAAAAAAGAATTAATTGAACAAGGAAAAAAAATAAAGTGGCATCCTGAGTTTATGTTTAGAAGGTATGAAAATTGGATAGAAGGTTTAGAATGGGATTGGAATATTTCAAGAGAGAGGTATTTTGGAGTTCCTATTCCTGTTTGGGAATGCGAAGAATGTAAAAAAATAATAATCGCAGATGAAGAAGAGCTTCCTGTGGATCCTTTAAAAACAAATAAAAAATGTCCTGTTTGCAAGAAAGATGCTAAAGGAGAAGAAAAAGTTTTAGATACATGGGCAACTTCTTCTTTGACTCCTGAAATAGCTAGTTTTTTAGTAAAAGGAAAAATTGGAGTCCCTTTTTCTTTAAGACCTCAAGCACATGATATCATCAGAACGTGGTTGTTTTACACAATAGTTAAATCCTATCTACATAAAAACGAGATACCATGGGAGAATGTTATGATTTCTGGTTTTGTTACATTGGAAGGAAAAAAAATGTCGAAATCTAAAGGCAATGTTATTCAACCGCAGGAAGTTTTTGATAAATACGGTGCAGATGCTATAAGATTTTGGGCAGCAGGTTCGAAATTAGGAGAGGATCTGAATTATCAAGAAAAGGATTTAATAAGTGGTAAAAAATTCGTAAACAAATTGTGGAATGCTTCTAAATTCGTTTTCATGAATTTTAAAGAAAGAGATGGAAAGGTAAATTTGAAAAAAAATATCAATTTAAGTTTAATAGATGAATGGTTTTTAGAAAAATTAGATCTTCTTGTTGATAATTGCACTAATTTTTTTGAAGATTACGAGTATTCTAAAGTTAAGTTGGAGGTGGAAAAATTTTTTTGGAATGTTTTCTGCGATAATTATTTGGAGATTGTAAAAAAAAGAATTTATGAAAACAAAGATTTTAAAGATTCTGCTTTGTTCTCTCTTTATAACGGTCTTTTAATTATTCTTAAACTGATATCTCCTATAACTCCCTTTGTAACAGAAAAAATTTATCAGGAATATTTTAGGAGATTTGAAAAAGAAAAATCTATACATCTAAGTTCTTGGCCAGAATCTAAAAGAAAAATTTCAAATGATAATTTTTTTGATTTGTTCATAGAGGTTTTGGGAAAAATAAGACAAGAAAAAACTTTTGCTAAAAAGCCTATGAATTCTAAGATAATATTGGTGATTGACGAAAAAAATTATAAAATTTTAGAAAATGTTTTGGAAGATTTGAAAGATGTTAGTAATTCTACTGAAATAAAAAAAGGAAAAAAATTCGAGGTTAAATTTGTTGATTGATTAGGATTTGTTGTTTTTAAAAGAAATTCTAAGAGTTTGTTGATTGAAGAATTGAATTTTTTATTGATTATTTTTTAGATTGGAATTTAGTTAAAAAGAATTGAAGAAATGAGTAGAGTTAAAATACGAGAATATTAAAGAACGCAATCTAGAGCTAAAATAATCCAGGGTTTGGGTTTAAATATTTAAAATGAGAGGATAAAGTTTATATTAGAATTAAATGAATTAAACCTAGGTGGATTAAAAATCTAATTTTTAAAAAATTTAAAGAATAAAAGATTAAATTTATATTTTTTATTCTATCTCAAAAATTTCAAAATTTTGTTTTTTATAAAGATACTATTTAAAAATAAAATTGGTTATTTTATTACATATAGTATCCATTTTTAAAATAATAATATAGAAAAATTTATAAATGTTAACTTTTTAAAAATAGAAAATAAAAAGAGAAAGAGAAAATGAAAATAATACCAATTGGTGAAAGAGTAGTTTTAAAAGTTGAAAAACAAAAGGAAGAAAAAACAAAGGCAGGTATATATTTGCCTAAGCAAGAAGAAGAAAAAAAATATGGCATTGTTGTAGATGTAGGTTTTGATAAAGATGGAAAATCTCTTCCTTTAAAAAAAGGTGAGAAAGTGATTTATAGTGGTTATGGTCATGAAGATATAGAAATTGATAATGAAAAATATGTAATAGTTGATTTTAAAGATATAATAGCAAAAGTGGAGGATTAAAATGGTTGATACAAAACAAATAATTTTTGGTGAGAATGCGAGACAATCTTTAGTTAGGGGTATTGATAAAGTTGCTAATACTGTTAAAGTTACTTTAGGTCCTCAAGGAAGAAGCGTAATTATAGATAGGCATTCTCCATTGGTTTCTAACGATGGTGTTACAATTGCAAAAGAAATAGAATTAAAAGACAAATTCGAAAACATAGGTGCAAAATTAATTAGAGAAATTTCTTCTAAGACTCAAGATGAGGCAGGAGATGGTACAACAACTGCTGTTGTTTTGGGTCAAGCGATTATAAAAGAAGGAATGAAAAACATTACATCTGGTGCAAATCCTGTTGAAATAAAAAAAGGTATAGATAAAGCTGTTGAAAAAGTTATAGAGCATATAAAAGAAGAGAGTACAGAAGTTAAGGATAAAAGTACCATTTCTCAGGTTGCGTCAATTGCTGCTAACAATGATGAAGAAATAGGAAGATTAATAGCAGAAGCAATGGAGAAAGTTGGAAATAGGGGAGTAATAACTGTTGAAGATGGAAAAAGTATGGAAACTATATTAGAAGTTGTAGAAGGAATGCAGTTCGATAAAGGTTTTATATCACCTTACATGGTTACAAATCAAGAGAGAATGTTATGCGAGTTAGAGGATGTTTATATTCTAATAACTGATAAGAAAATAAGTTCAATGAAACAGATAGTTCCTTCTTTAGAAAAAGCTGCTCAAGAAGGAAGGCCTTTGTTAATAATAGCAGAGGATGTTGAAGGAGAGGCTTTGGCTGCTATAATCATAAACATATTAAAAGGGGTTATTAAAGTTTGTGCAGTTAAAGCTCCTGGTTTTGGAGATGAACAAAAAGAAATTTTGGAGGATATAGCTGTGTTAACAGGAGCTAAAGTTGTTAGCGAAGATAAAGGTATGAAATTAGAGGATGTTGATGAGGATGTGTTTGGAAGTGCAAGAAGAATAGTTGTGGATAATGAAAAAACAACTATAATAGAAGGAAAAGGAGATAAAAAAGAAATAGAAAAAAGGAAAAAAACAATAGAAAATTTAATTAAAATTTCAGATTCAGATTATAAAAAAGAAGATTTGAAAAAAAGATTGGCTAAGTTAGGAGATGGAGTTGCTGTAATAAAAGTTGGAGCTAAAACAGAAACAGAGTTGGAGGAAAAAAAGTTAAGAATTGAAGATGCTTTAAATGCGACAAGAGCAGCAATTGAAGAGGGAGTTGTTGTTGGAGGGGGTGTTAGTTTAATCAGGGCAAAAAAAGTTTTAGAAGATCCTGATTTTCAAAAAGAGTTTAAAAACGACGAGAAAATAGGTTTGGATATAATAAAAAAAGTTTTAGAAGAGCCTTTAAAACAAATAGCGAAAAATTCTGGAAAAGAGGAATTAGAGGTTTTGGTAAAGGTTAAAGAAAGCAAAGAAAAAAATTTTGGTTATAATGCTAAAACAGATAAATTTGAAGATTTGTTTAAAGCAGGTGTTATAGATCCTACTAAAGTTGTTAGGAATACTTTACAAAATGCAGCTTCTGTTGCTGGTTTGGTTTTGACAACAGAGGCTCTAGTAGCTGATTTCGAAGAGAAAAAAGACAAAGTTACAGAAGCAATAATAATCTAAATAAAAGGAGGTAAAAATGTTTGGGGATATATTTGATGAGATAAGAAGGTTGCAAAAAGAAATTAACAGAAGTTTCATGGACTTTTGGGGTAGTGAGAGTTTTAGAGCACTTCCTGATTTAAGTGAAAGAAAGGATATAATTAGAACTCCTTTAACTGATTTGGAAGAAACAGACAAAGAAGTGATTGCAAAATTTGAGATTCCTGGTGTAGACAAAAAAGACATACAACTTAATGTGACAGAGAATTTAATAGAGTTAAAAGTTGAGAAAAAGCACGAAGCTAAAGTAGAGAAAAAAGGATTTTATAGAGAAGAGAGAAGTTACAAGGGATTTTATAGATCAATAAATCTTCCTTGTGAAGTAATTCCTGAAAAAGCTAAAGCTAAGTACAAGGACGGTATTTTGGAAGTTACTATACCAAAATCCGAAACAAAAAAGAAATCTAAAATAGAAATTGAATAATTAGAATGGAAAGAGCAATTACAGAAATCAGAAACGAGAATATTAAATCAGAGAAAAAATCAAAAAATAGTAATGGGGAATTTTTGGAAGGAAAAAATTCAAGAAAAAATTTAGAAAATTTAAACGAAGAAGAGAGAGATGAGAAAAAGGAGAAAAACGATGAGTTAAAAAAAAGTTCAGAGATTCATAACAAAGAAAAATTAAATGAAAATCTTGATTTGGATTTAAAAAAGCAGTTGGAGGAGTATAAAAAATTAGCAGAAGAGAGATTAGAACATCTGAGATATCTACAGGCTGATTTTGATAATTACAGGAAGAGGTTTGAAAAAGAAAAAGAACAAATTATTAAGTTAGCAAACGAGAATCTCATTAAAGAGTTAATAGTTATACTTGATGACTTCGATGCTGCTATAAAATTATCTGAAAAAGAAAACAAAAAAGGATTGTTAAGTTTAAAGAAAAAATTTTTTGATATACTAGAGAATCATGGTTTAAAAGAAATAGAAGCATTAGGAAAAAAATTTAATCCAGAGTTTCATGATGTGCTCTGCAAGGAATTAAGTGAGCATGATGAAGACGAAGTAATAGAAGAAATTCAGAAAGGTTATTGTTTATATTCAAAGGTTATAAGACCATCTAAAGTAAAAATTTCTAAAAACAAAAATAAAGTTCAATAGTTTAAAATGGCAAAAGAAAAAATAATAGGAATTGATTTGGGAACAAGTAATAGCCAGGCTGCTGTTGTAATTGGAGGAAAGCCTGTTATAATACCGTCTGCTGAAGGAGCAACTATAGCAGGTAAAATGTTTCCTTCTGTTGTTGCTTTTACAAAAGATGGTCAAATTTTTGTAGGAGAACCAGCAAGAAGACAGGCTATTTCTAATCCAGAAGGAACTGTAATAAAATCTAAGAGAAAAATTGGAAGTGATTTTAAATACAAAATTTATGGGAAAGAGTATACTCCTCAGCAGATAGCTGCTTTTATATTACAAAAAATAAAAAGAGATGCAGAATCTTTTTTAGGAGAACCTATTAATAAAGCTGTTATAACAGTTCCTGCTTATTTTAATGACAATCAAAGAACAGCGACAAAAGATGCTGGAAAAATTGCTGGTTTAGATGTTGTTAGATTGGTTAACGAGCCGACTGCTGCTTCTATGGCTTATGGTTTGGATAAAGAAGGAGAACACAAAATCCTTGTGTTTGATTTGGGAGGTGGAACATTAGATGTAACTATAATGGAATTTGGAGACGGAACTTTTAGAGTTTTGTCTACATCAGGAGATACACAATTGGGAGGAACAGATATGGATGAAGCTATTATCAAGTGGGTTGTTGAGGAATTTAAAAAACAAGAAGGTATAGATTTGAACGAAGATGCTAGTGCAATGCAAAGAGTTAGGGAGGCTGCTGAAAAAGCTAAAATAGAGTTGTCTAGTGTTTTAGAAACTGAAATTAATCTTCCTTATATAACAGCAACTAACAAAGGTCCAAAGCATTTATTATTTAAATTAACAAGAGCAAAACTCGAACAGTTAATCGAACCTATAATAAAGAAGTGTAACCATCCTGTTGAGCAAGCATTAAAAGATGCTGGATTAAAAAAAGACAACATAGATAAAGTTATTTTAGTCGGAGGGCCTACTAGGATGCCAATAATACAAAGATTTGTTGAAGAAAAAATAGGAAAAAAAGTTGAGAGGGGTGTTGATCCTATGGAATGTGTTGCAATTGGAGCAGCTATTCAAGGAGCTGTTTTAGCTGGAGATATAAAAGATATTATCTTGCTTGATGTTACTCCATTAACTTTAGGTATAGAAACTCTCGGAGGTGTAATGACTCCTTTGATAGAAAGAAACACTACCATACCTACAAGAAAATCTCAAATATTCTCTACAGCTTCTGATTTCCAAACAGCAGTTACTATTCATGTTCTCCAAGGCGAGAGGCCTTTAGCTAAAGATAACATAAGTTTAGGAAATTTTAATTTGATAGGAATACCTCCAGCTCCTCGCGGAGTTCCACAGATAGAGGTAAGTTTCGATATAGATGCGAATGGAATACTAAATGTTAGTGCTAAAGATTTGGGAACTGGTAAAGAACAAAAAATGCAAATAACAGCTCCGACTAAGCTTTCAGAAGAAGAGATCAAAAGGATGATGCAAGAAGCAAAGGAACATGAAGAAGAAGATAAAAAGAGAATAGAGGAGATTAATGCAAGAAACACTCTTGATTCTTTTATCTACGCATGTGAGAAATTTATTTCTGAATCAGGCGATAAGTTAAGTAAGGAACAAAAAGAAAGAATCGAGGACGCAATTAAAAAAGCAAAAGAATTTTTGGTTAAAGGAGATATAAATGATATAAAGAGAGAAACAGAAAATCTTCAGAAGACAATGCGAGAAATTTCAACAAAACTTTATGAAGATGCAACAAAAAAACATTCTTCAGAATACTTTGGGAATCGAGAATTTGGTAACGATAAAGAAAAAAATGAAAATAGCGATGAGGCTGTAGATGCAGACTACGAATTTAAGGACGAGAAGTAGTTAGTGTTAGAAGTTTTTAGTGTTTTTATTTTGGATTATCAAAAAATTTAAATAATATCCAAATTTAATTTTAAAATGTTATCAAAAATTCCTATAGATTTGGATAAAGTAAAGAAAGAAGATCTGGATAGAGAGATATTAAGAGTCGGGATGATAGCAGAGCTAGATGCTGTGAATCTTTATGAACAGTTGGCATCTATAACTTCAAATGAGGATATTAAAAAAGTTTTGTTGGATATTGCTAAGGAAGAAAAAACTCATACAGGAGAATTTCAAGCATTACTACTCAAACTAGATAGAGAACAAAAAAACGAATTAGAAGTTGGAAAAGAAGAAGTTGAAGAACTTACTAACAAAAGTTTTGATTAATTTATGTTAATAAAAAAAGAACTATTAAGAGATGCTAGGCATGCTGCAGAAAATCTTCTTGGAAAGTTTTTGTTTAGAAAAATTAATGGAAAAATTCTAATAGCTAAAATTGTTGAAACAGAGGCTTATTTCGATGAGCATGATCCTGCATCAAGAGCAACTCAAAATGGAGATTTAAGAGAAACAATGATGATGGATGCTGGAACAATTTTGGTTTATGGTGTTCATAACAATTGGCTTTTAAATATAGTAACTGGAAATAAAGGTAAAGCTGAGGCTGTTCTTTTAAGAGCTTTGGAACCTCTAAATTTTTGTGGTAACACGAGAGGTCCTGGATTGTTAACTAAAGCTTTACTCATAGATAAGAGTTTACATAAAAAGAATGTTTTTTGTAATGAAGAGTTATGGATAGAAGAAAAAGAAAGAGAAAATTTTGTGATAGTAAAAGATTTTAGAATAGGAGTTAAAAAAGATCTCAATGAAAAGTTGAGGTTTTACATTAGAGATAATGCGTATGTTTCAAAAAATTGAAAAATTTTCAATAATCTTTCTAATTTTGAACTTTTTATAAGAAGAAGTGATAATGAGGTTTTAAAATAATAGCTTTTTTGAGATAAATTTTTGTAGAAAAGTTTAGTTTTTTAGTATGTAAGTCTGAGTTAGTATTAATCTAGAGTATTTAGTGCTTGCTATTTGGTATTAAAGTTTATTCTTTATTATTTAACTCTTATTCTCAGATTGAAGATATACTATTTAAAGTTGAACTGATTTTTTATTTGACCTCTCTAGGTATGATCAATATGCAGAATCAATAAAACTAAAGTTTTTAAACTGGTTTTTCATTGAATTAAAATGGAAAGTTACGAAGAAATGTTAAATCAGGCATATGAAAAAATTAAACCTATTAAAAATTTTGGTGAGAGATTCGAGGTTCCAAAAATCGAGGGCCATATAGAGGGATCTAAGACTATTTTAACTAATGTGCAACAGATATGTTCATATTTGAGGAGAGATCAGAATCATTTTATAAAATTTTTATTAAAAGAACTAGCAACAGCTGGAAGTTTAAAAGAAAATAGGTTAGTTTTGCAGAGAAAAATAGATTCGCATAGAATCAATGAAAAAATAGAAGACTATGTTAAAGAGTTTGTAATATGTAAAGAATGTAAAAAGCCTGACACAGAGTTAATAAAAGATAAAGGTTTCTTATTCTTACACTGCTTAGCATGTGGAGCAAAACATCCTGTTAGATCAAAAATTTAATTTTTATTTTTTATTTGTTTAGAGAGAATCTTAGAATAGCTCCTATACCTCCCAAATTCCAAAACTGAACTCCCTCTTCTGTTTCATTAGATATTAGTTCTATCTTAACAGAAGTTTCTTCAGCTTTTTTTTCAAATTCTTTTATTTCAGACTTTTTAAGTTTTTTAGATAAAAGTAGAGTATCTACAATTCCATAATTTAAAGCTTGCATAACCTGGGTTTTTCCATATATGACTTTTTCTTTTTCTTTTCCTAGCATATTAAAAAATTTTTCTAAGATATTCTTTTCACGAATAATTTCTTGTCCTGCTAAAACATCTTTAGATGCTTCTACTAGAAGTTCTAAGCCATGCTCATCTGCGTATCCTATGTCTTTTATTGCGATTATTTTTTCTTTTAAAGCAGTTACTAATTGTCCTTCTTTTAAAAATTCTTCTTTTGTAGGTCCAGGACCTCCAATTAAAATTCCTTTTAGATTTTTTAGTTCAAAAAATTCTTTTTTTATTATCTCTGCTACTTTTCTATAGAACTCTTTTGCAAGCCCTTCTGTAATCCTATGGAATCTTTGACTAGATTGTCCTCCTGCTCTGATTTTTCCTGGAACAAAGGATTCTATATGCTTTAAAACCTGAATTTTTTTTCCTATTAATAATCCAATTGTTGCTTCTTTTCTCTCTATAACAACAAGTCCGTAAACTTCTTTAACTTTCAACATTTCTTCTAATGGTTCTAATACAAAGGTTTGATCGCATCTGTAAAGTCTTATATTTATTTCTTCAGGAGGCTCGAAAGCTTCTGTAACGAATTCGTTTTGGCCTTCTATCTGAGAAACATTTCCAGCAAAAAGAGCCAGGCCGTTAGGAGGTGTTTGCCTTATCTGTTTACAAACTCTTATTAAACTTTCTAGAGCATCCTGGACATTTTTTCGCGTTGTTGTTGATTTTATATTCGCTGCTGTAGACTTTTCTGCTTCTAACTGTTTTGTTATTATGTTAATATCCATTTTTTTTGGTACATAAACAGTTATAAGCTCTGTGTGCCTAGCTCTATAACTTTTCATTCTTTCAACGAATTCTTCTAAATTATATTTTTGTTGCTCGTTTAGTGTCATATTAATAATTTGTAAACTGGATTATTAAAGTTTGCTGATTGCTGTTTTTAATTTTTTTTGGTATGAATAAAAATTTAAAGAGTTTAGAAATAAGAAAGAAAAAACCAAAAGATTATAAATCTTTGAGCTAATTATTAATTATGGAAAAATTAACTTCAAGAGAAAAACAGGTGTTGACAGAACTTTTAAAAAATTGCAAAATCTCTGATCAGGAAATAGCTAGGAGATTAAAAACTTCTAGACCGACTGTTTTTAAAATTAGAAAAAGATTTGAAAGAGATGGTTTAATAAAAAAATATATTCCTGTAATTGATTTTGAAAAAATAAATCTGAATTTGCAGGCTGTTATTCTTTATAGGTGGAAAGATTATTCAAAAACAGAAGAGCTTGAAAAGACAATAAAATTTATTAAGGAATTATCAGAGGTGATTTTGTTTATTAAAGGAGAGGGTATGGGTAACAAAACTGATCTTATTATTTCTATACATGAGGATTTGAAAGATTACGAAAGGTTTATTAGAAAATTAAAATATCAATGGAGGGATAATGTTGAGAACGTAGAGGTTTTCCTTTCTTCAGTAGAGGGAGTATCAAAATGGTACGACTTACCATCTCCAGCATTACAAAAGATAAATGAAAAAATAATTTACTCAAAATGATTTCTTTAAAATTTATCCTAAATATCTTACTCTTCCTGGTTTAGGTTCATAAATAATTCCTTCTTCTAAAAGTTTTTGTATTTCTTCGCTAATTAGTTGTGGTTGGACTTTTATTTTCATAACTATTTCTTCTTTGTCTATGCCTTCGTTTGGCTCGTTTGATTTAATTAAATTTAAAATTTCGTCTTTTAGTGCTCTTATTTCTTGTTTATCTATGTTGTTCTGTTTATACATTTTTTCTATCTCGAGTTTTCTTATCAGAAGGTATCTTGGATCTTGTTTTTTTATTAATTCTGGGAGTATGTATATTTCGTTGTTAAAAAATCTTAAAAGACCTATGATTAACAGAGTATCTCCTTGAGTTATATCATCAAATTTGTTTATATCTTCTCCGAAAACTCTTGCTCTTATTTGTCCACTTCCGTCATCCAAAGTTATTGAAGAAAATCTTCTTTCTCCTTCACTTTTGAATTTATCAACGACATTAGCGATTATATTAACTCTAATAACTCTTCTGTTTCCTATTTCTATAAATTTTAGTTTCTTATTAATATCTTCGGATTCCTGAAAAATGGGTTTTCCAAAAAAAAGCTCGTTTATTCTTAATTTGTATGCAGTTTCTCTTTTTTTTTGTTCTACCATTCAATTAGAATTAGGGATTTGTTTTTAAATATTTATATTTTAGAAAATTATCTTGAACTTATATCTTGAATAAATCCGTGTCTAGGTTCGTAAATGTCTCCTTTTTCTTTTAACTTTTCTAATGCTTCTTCAAAATCCGTGTCTGATAAGTCTTTTAGTTCTTTTCTTAAGTTTTCAATAGGTATCTGTTTTCCATAAACTTCTTCAAGTTTTTTTATTGTTTCTTTTAAAAGAATTATTTTTCCTCTCTGGCTTGAAGAAACTCTTGTTGTAAACCTATCTATATCAAATCTTTTTGTTTGCGGGTCGTAGCCAACTTGCATTAAATAGTAGTTGGTTAATCTTATTGCAACTTGCGCATCTTCTCTGTCTACTGTTTGTGATAACCTTGATTTTGCATGCGCTTCTGCTAGCCTAACGAGTCCTTGTAGCTGTCGTGCTGAAATAGCTATAGAATTCGATTCTCCTGAAGATTGGAGATTTCTTAATTTAATATAATAGTTTTTTATTTCTTCTACTGCTTCATCTGTTAACCTTGGTTCTATTTTTTGTTTTGCGTATGCTACATATTTTTTAAAAAGATCTCTTTCTATAGGAACTTTTATGTCTTTTTTTTGATGTAAACTTAAGACATGGGTTGCAATCGCATCGTCTTGGTATTTGTTTGGCAAATCTCTTAAAACGAATATTAAATCAAATCTGTTTAATAAGGTTGGTGGGAGGTCTATTTGGTCAGTTACTGGTTGTGTTGGTTCGAATCTTCCGTATTTTGGATTTCCTGCTGCTAAGACAGAGGTTTGTGCGACAAGTGATGCTTGAACATTCGCTTTCGATATAGTTACTGATTGTTGTTCCAATGCTTCGTGCATAGCGCTTCTATCTTGTTCGTCCATTTTTTCAATTTCATCTATACATAATATTCCTTTGTTGCATAGAACCATTGCTCCTGCTTCCAATGCCCATCCTTTTAAAAATTCGTCTTTTACTACTGTTGCAGTTATGCCTGCTCCAGTTGCTGCTTTACCAACTATGTATCTTCCTTTTGGAGCTATATCTGATATAAATTTCAGAGCCATGCTTTTAGCTACACCAGGATCACCTATCAAAAACAAGTGGATATCTCCTCTTTGAACAGTTCCATCAAAAGATACCTTTCTTACTCCTCCGAACATTTGTAAAACTAAGGCTTCTTTTATTTCTTCATAACCCCATATACTTGGTGCTATGCTATCCCTTAATTTTTTAAACAATTCAGGATCTGAGGATAATTCTAAAATCTGAGTTTCGTCTTCTTCTGTTATTTCTAATTCTTCGTATGTAGATTCTAGAGGTATTATGTTGTTTACTTCTACTGCTAAATCGAATCTAGTTGAAATTGAGCCTGTTGGGAGAGGTATAGGAACTTCTTTTAAAATACCTATAACTCTTACTTTGCTTCCAGGTGTTGTTTTTTCTTCCATTATTGGCTCTACTAAATCCTCTTTTAAAAACGCGTTTATTCTTTGAGGTTGTTCTCCACCAACTAAAGATTCTGGAGGCTCTTCTATAACTAGTCTTTGAGCATCTACCATTGTTTTGCTTATCAGCCTAAATTGTCCTTTCCTTCCACATGAGCATCTGCTAGGCTCTCTGAATTTTTTTTCAATTTGTAAAACAGAAATAACAGTTCCGCAAGATGGACATTCGAATTTTGCATTAACTACTTGCGGTCTAACTGCAGAAGCTTGTCTTATAAGTCCATCGAAGAAAATCAGTTGATTTAAATGAGCTGCCCTTATTGTTCTTATTTTTACTTTTTGTGTCTCAGGCAGATCATTAAATCTAATGCGAGGGTTTTTTATTAGTCCTGTTTCTTCTAGTGCTGTTTCTAGGATTTGTAAAATTTCTTCTGGATTGCTTATCAAAGCCTCTGCTAAAATTGGAGATGTTGTTGATAGGTCTCTGAAATTAACAAATACAACTTTTCTGCCTTTTCTTATACTTTCTCCTATTTCTTTTCTATGAATGTCGAAAAAAGATTTTGCTTCTGTTATCAAATCCTCGTTTGTTCTTTTCTGCATTTTTAGCTAAAACAATTTTTGTTTATAAGTATTTATTTTAATATTGTCGAAATTATAAATTTTATTTGTTACTAAAAAGTTTATAAGATTAGACTTCGAGTTAAAAAGTTTTGTTAGATTTAATAGGTATAACTTGGTTATAACTTTTTGAGAATTAAGAAAATAAAAGAAATAATTCAATAACTAAAGCTAATAACTAAAAATTATCTTTTTTTGCATTGGTTTCTTTTATTTTTTTTATAAGTTGCTCCATAGAATCTTCCAATTGCTGGTTGTTTTTTGTTCCTGTGCATACTAGTTTTCCATTCGAAAATAGCAAGAAAGTTGCGTTAGGTTCTATAAGTTTGTAAACAAGCCCTGGAAATTGTTCAGGCTCGTATTCTGTGTTCTCGAGTTCTAAGGATAAGAAATTTAGATTTAAATTCATGTTTATATTTCCAGATGCTACTATATTCTGAACTGTTATTTTTGGTTTTTCTGTTATTTTTATGTTTATTTTTTTCAATATTTTTATTATTTGTTCTATAACTTCTTTTACTTGACTCAAAGATTTCGTTCCTGTGCAGACCAAATTTCCAGATGAAAAAACTAGAACTGCTGATTTTGGTTCTTTTATCCTTAAAACAAGTCCTGGAAACTGTTCTGGGTTGTACTCTATATTTGAAACAACCCTTGCTAATTTTGTTAAAGAGACCTCTTTTCCTAGGGAAGTTGTAGCAACTATGTTTTGAATTTTTAGAGAAGTTTTTTCTTTCATTTTTATTTATAAATCAATTGGATTTATAAAGCTTTTGTTTTTTATCGAGGATAAAAAAATCTTTCATGCTGTTAATATAATGTATATTTTTAATATTGAAAATTTTTTAAAAGATAAGAGAAGTAATCTCTTCATGCATAGAAGGATAGTTAAAAGTCCTAGATATTATATTATTGGCGATGTCTCTGCAACAAATATTTTAATTGGTGTTTATGAACTAAGAAAAGATGGACCTAAACTATTTATGAGAAAAGATTTTAATGGAAATGAAATTGAAAATTTTTATGAACAAGTTTTAGATGATATATTTAGAGTATCTCAAATTAAAAAAGAAAATATTGAAGCAATGGTTTTATCTCCCGCAGGCCCTATTTTAGACGGGAAAGTAAAAATGACTAATGCTAAATTTTCTATTGATTCAGAAAAAACTGGAGTCCCCACAGTGTTAATTAACGATTTTGTTGCTATTGCTTACGCTGTTGCTACTCTTGGTTTAAGAGGGGAATTAGAAAGTGTTAGGTTGCCTCATAGTGATGGTAGTTATGGTAAGTCTATTTCTTTTGAAAATATTTCTATCGAAGGTGCTGGAACTGGGCTTGGGGAAATCTCTTTACATTACGATTATGAAAAAAAATTATATTTTCCAAAACCAAAAGGATCTGAAGGAGGACATAAATTTTTACCTTGTCCTGATTTTTTTAGCGATTTAGAGACTGCTATTGCATTTCATTTGCAAACAGAATACGGTGGATATATTCCTCATAGAGAAGCGCTTTGTTCTGGAAGAGGAATTCAAAAGATTTTTGAATTTTTAAAGTCAATAAATATTTGGAGAACAATATCAGAAGGAAAAGAACTTTCTTTTGATAAAACACAGATAAGAGATTATTATGAAGCTAATGATAAAGCTGCAATAATATCTAAATTAGCTAAAAACTCTCCTAATTCTATTTTTGGAAAAACACAAAAAATATTTTATAGATTTTATGGAAGGTCTGGACATGATATGATTGTCCATGAAAATGCTTGGGCAGGGCATTATATTGCAGGAGGTGCAATGAGAAAAGATATTTTCCTTAATGAGGATTACAAAGATAAAACACTAAATTCTTTAGTTTTAGATTCTTATATGGAAGGTTTAGAAGAAGGCCCTACTCATAGAGATAAAGTCAACAACACTCCAATTACATTAATAACTGATGGCGAAGTTGGTATGAAAGGCGCATTGCAAGTTGCAATCACTCCTGAATATATGCAAAGGGAGGTGCATAGAAAATCAGTTTAATATAGCTGACAAAGTCAGGGAACTTGCAAAGTATTAAATTCTAACTAATACCCAGTTTTTAATTCCATTCTTTTGAATTCTGATTTTATTTCTTCAAGTGTTGCTATGTCGTTTAATCCTTTGTCAGGTCGTAATCTCTGAATTCTTGGAAATCTTAAAGCAAAACCAGACTCGTAATTTGGAGAAACCTGGATGTTTTGATAAACAACAGTTACTATTATTTCTGGTTTAACTTTAACTTCTCTGCCGCTTTCTGATATTATCAAATGTTTGAGTTTTTCAGATACCTCTTGAAAGGACAAACCTTCTTCTTTTTTTTCTTTTAATCCAGTAGATGCTTTTCCCACTTCTACTAATTTTTTGTTTTTGCTGTCATAGCAGGAAAGTGTAAAAGAAGAAAAAAATCCAGCTCTTTTTCCAGTTCCATATTCTGCGCTTGTTATAACTAAATCGAATTCTTTCTGTTGAGGTTTGTATTTTAGCATGTATCCAACTCTTGCTCCAGGTTTGTATTCTGAGTTTAAATTTTTTATCATTAATCCTTCCTGACCTTCTTTTAGTGCTTTTTCATAAAATTTTTCTGCTTCTTTTTTTTCAGAGGTTATTATTTGTTCTGCTGTCCTAATACAATATCTTTTTTCGTTGATTATCTTTCTTAGTATCTTTGTTCTCTCTTTGAAAGGTTCTTTTATTAAAGATTTTCCATTTAAATATAGAATATCAAAAACTATGATTTCTACTGGAAGTTCTTTTAGCATTTTTTCTATTCCGTATTTTCTTTTTATTCTCTGAGAAATCGCTTGGAATGGGAGATATTTCTTAGATTTTGAGTCATAACCAACTGCTTCAGAATCTATTATGAAAGTTTTTGCTTTTATATTATTTTTTACATACTCTATTACTTCTGGAAATTGTTTTGTTACTTCATCCAGCCTTCTTGTAAAAATTTTTATTTTTCCATCTTTGTCTTTGGAAATAAGCATTCTAAAACCATCGTACTTATATTCAAAAGCACACGGTTTTCCAGCTCTTTCAAAACCATCCTCTAGACTCTCTGCTTTTAAGGCAAGCATGACCTTCAGAGGTTTTCCTGGAATTAACTCTACTTCTTCTAAATATTTTATTCCTTTGCATGCTTTTTCAAAAATTTCTGCTAAATCGTTGGATTTGTCATAAGATGCTTGGACAGCTTCTATGTTTTCTTTGTTTTTTTCTAGACATGCTTCAACTATAGCATCCCTTATTGTTCCAAAACCTATACCTATTCTTAAATCGTTCAGTAAAGTTCTTATTATGTATTTTGATTCTAATGGAGAGGATGATGTTAATAGTTCGGATATTAATAAAATCTTTTTTTCTATAGTCCCTTTTCCTGTTAATTCTGGAAGTTTTTTAAGATTTTCTAAAACTTTTTCTGTTGTTAACTTAGATGAAAATAAAGAGTTTTGTTTTTTTTTGGAAATTATTTCAAATGCAACTTCTCCTAAATCTCCTATTTTTTTCCATTTGTTTATTATTTCTTCTGAAGAAATTCCGCTTATTCTTTCCAATGCTTTTATGCAGAGTTTTTCAGAAATTCCGAATTCTTTTTCAGAATAATCAGGAAAAGCTTTTCCTTGAATCAGATAAATTATCTCTTTGTTTTTTTCTTTTTTTATCTTTTTTAAAAAATTCGCTAGGATTTCTGTTTTTTTTAGTCTGGATGGATTTTTTTCAAGTTCTTCATAGATTTTGCAAAGTTCTGAATATAACATTTGAATCCTCTTTTTGGTCTATTTTATAATTATTTTTGAATAATTAAACTTTTCTAATTATTTTCCTTTTCTGTTCCAAGCCCTTAAACTAGGTCTAACTTTCATTTCTTTAGATTTTTTTCTTAAACCTCTTGATTTTTTTGCAGCAGAAGTTAAACCTCTATAAACTCTTCCTTGATTTTTTTTTGAGCATATCCAGTTTATAGTTGGGTCGTTTTTTATCTCTGGTCTAGAATAATCTACTAAAATAACTTCGAAAAAATAATGTTTTCCGTCTTTTCCTACAGGATAGCTATTTAAGACTTCTAAATTTGGAAATTTTTTTTGCGCCCTTATCTCTGCTAACCATCTGTAATTCATTTTAAGAACTTTTTTCGTTGTTTGTTTCCTAGATTTTCTTCCTTTTCTTGGTTTTTCTCTTTTTTTCCCTCCTCTTTTAATTCTAACTCTCACAACTACGAATCCTTTTTTTGCTTTGTATCCCAAAGAACGAGCTTTGTCTAATCTTGTTGGTTTTTCTATTTTTTTTATTGCGTTGTCTTTTCTCCACTCTATTGTTAGTTCTTTAAAATTTTCTGGATTTTTCCATGCTTCTCTTAAATAGTGATAAAGTCCTTGTGTCATAAACTTTTAATATAAAGATGATTTAAAAAACTTTAGTTTTTTATGCTGCTTGTTCAATAGCCTTTGTTAATGAAGAACTGAAAGTTAAGTTCATAGCTAATTTACAAAAATTTAAATAAGTTTTTGTATTGGTATTTTTGATGAGGCTGTAGCTCAGTCTGGTTAGAGCACTGCTCTGATAAGGCAGGGGTCCCAAGTTCAAATCTTGGCAGCCTCATGTCATTAAGGTTTTAGAAATTCGTAATTAAATTTTTAGAGATTTTTAGTTTTGAAAAGTTTTATTTTGCTTTTAACTCTAGAATTAGGTTTTCGTTCTTTAAAGAGTATTTTATTATTGGTAATTTGACGTTTATTGTTTTAGAATATACTTTATCTTTTGAAATAGCTTTTATTTCTATAGAATTTTCAAGTTCGTTAACAAGTATATCGTTGATGTTTTTAACTCCAGGAACTTCGAATTCGTAAATTATTTTTTCTGAAAATCTTTTCATTTTAGAAACAGGTTCTTTTCTTGGAAGTGTTGCGAGTTTTTCTTCTTTTTCTTTTGAGAGCTTATTAAAATTGTTTGTTCTCTTAACTTTCTCTTTATTTGGATTTTGTGGAAAAATTCTCTTTCCATTTACAAAGAATTTTATGTCAAGGTTTGGAGAATCGGTAGAAAGTTTTGGTTTTGTTTCTGGATTGAAATCTCTTATGTGTTTTTCAATAATTTTTTCACTTATTTTTAGAGCAGCGTTAAAAATTTTGTCTAAAGAAGCGTTGTTTAAAAAGTTCTCGAAATTTTTGTCATTCGCGAAATTTTCGTTTAGAAAATCATTTTTTCCTAAAAGACCATAATCGCTATCCTCGTATAGCGAAGTCTGACTAGAACCGCAATAAGGACAAAAATCGAATTTTTTATCTATTTTCTTTTTACATCTATTGCATGTTTTCTTAAACATCTTTACTGATATTTTTAACAATCATGGTTTAAATATTTTTTGTTTTTTATTGTTGAGGGTATAAATAATTCATGTAACTTTCGATTAATTTTAAATAGTTGTTTTTTTTTAATTTAGGATGGTAGAAAAAACAAAAGAAAGTATTAAAGAGAAAATAAAAGAAGAGAGTAAAGAAATGCTCGATAGGTTTGCTAAAGCATTGGAAAAAGTAGAAAACGAATTTGATTATGATTTTTTTGTGGAAAGGGAAAAGTTCGAGAGAGAAGAAGGGGGATGCGAGGAGTATGAAGCTAATTTTAAAAAAATGATGTTGGAAAATTCTCCGAAGCATGATGATAATTTTGTAATAGTAGAAAGAAAATCTTGGTAATCTAGAATGAAAAATAAAAAAATTATTGATTTAAGAAAAAAAATAGACAAGATAGATAGAAAATTGTTTAATTTGTTAGAGAAAAGATTGGATTTATGTAAAAAAATAGCAAAAGAGAAAATAAAAAATAATTTTAAAATAAAAGATTCTAAAAGAGAGAAAAATTTAATTAAAGACAAAATAAGAAATTTTAATTTAAGAAAAGAATTCATTAATAAAATTTATAAGATAATTTTTGATGAATCAAAAAATTTGCAAAAAAATGAAAAAATCCTATAGCCTTAGGAATTTGATTATTGGTTTAAGAGAGAAAAGTTATTCCAAATTGAGATGTTTAGAGAGATGTTTGAATGTTTTTGATGAAATTTTTAAAATTTGGAAAAGCGAGGATGTAAAAAAAGATTTTTTTTATGTTAAAAATTTGTTTGATGGATTGTTGGAAGACCTTAAAAGTTATCCTGGTATTGAAAGCTATAAAGAAAAATACGAAGAGCTTGTTAAAAATTATGGAATAGATACTAGGTTGGAGTTTGATGTTAATTGTCTAATTGAGGTTAGATCAAAGATTTTTTGTTATCAGAAAAAACCAGAAGAATCAAAAATTAATCATAAATCTAAAACAACAAAGAAAAATAAAATTTCTTTTCCTCTATCAGAAGAAGATTTTCCTAGGCATTACATAAAGGTTCATGAATGTGGACCAGAGGTTGAAGAGATAGTTTTTCTAAATTATCCTTATAGTTTAAGATGATAAAAGAAAAATTAAAATTAATAAGAGAAGGCAAGTTAAGTGCTGAAAAAAACATAAAAAATTTTCTTGAAAAAATAAAATTTGAAAATAAAAAAATAAATGCTGTTTTGCACATCAATGAAAATTCTTTAATTCAGGCTATGGAAATAGATAAAAAAATCAGAAAAGGTGAGCATGGCAAACTTGCAGGTATAGGTTTTTTAGTTAAATCTAATATAAATGTGTGTGGCTTAATTTGCAATTGTGCGTCTAAGACCTTAGAAAATTACAGGTCTGTTTTTAATGCAACAGTTATACAGAAATTGTTGAAGGAAGATGCTATTGTTCTTGGTATGACTAATATGGATGAATTCGCATGTGGTTCAAGTGGAGAAACTTCTGCTTTTGGTATCTGTAGAAATCCTAGGGTTTTAGATAGGATTCCTGGAGGAAGTTCGAGTGGAAGTGCGGCTTCTGTTGCAGCAGGGTTTTGCGATTTTTCTTTGGGAAGCGATACAGGTGGAAGTATAAGAAATCCTGCTTCTCATTGTGGAGTGGTTGGTTTTAAACCAAGTTATGGAAGTGTATCGAGATACGGTTTGATAGATTTGTCCATGAGTCTGGATCAAATAGGTCCAATAACTAATTCTGTTGAAGATTCAAAAATAGTTTATGATATAATAAAAGGAGAGGATGAAAAAGATGCTGTTTCAAGAAATTTTTCATCAAAGCATAATATTTCAGATAAAAAAAGTTTTGATATAAAAATCGGGATTTTGGAAATAAATGCTGATAAAAAAATATGGGAGCTTGTACTAAAAAGAGTAAAAGAGGTTTGTAAAATAAAATCTTGGAATTTTTATAATGTTAAGCTTAAATATGTAGATTTAGGTATACAGACTTATTATCCTATAAATTATGTAGAGTTTTTTTCTGGAACAAGAAAATTTGATGGAAGAAAATATGGTTTTAGAATAGAGGAGTTTTGTGGAGAAGAGGTTTTAAGAAGAATTCTTGGGGGAATGGAAATATCAAAAGCAGAGTTTGCTGGAAAATATTATAGGAGAGCTTTGAAGGCAAAAAAAATTATAGAGAAAGAGTTTTCAGATGCGTTTAAAAAATATGATGTTTTGGTCGTTCCTACTGTTCCAAGATTGCCCCATAGATTCGGTGAGAAAATTTCTTTTGAAGATATGTATAATTACGATTCTTTGACTGTTCTTGCTAATCTTGCTGAAATTCCAGCTATCTCTATTCCATGCGGAGATATAAATAATGTTCCGGTTGGAATGCAGATATTGGCTGGTGTTGGAGAAGATGATTTTTTATTGGATATAGCTAAAGAATTTGAGTTAGAAAAAATTTGAGTTAAATAAAAATTAGGATGAATAAGGTAGATGAAGTTTTTTGTAGTTTTTAATGTTCTTTTTGGTTTTTTCACCTAGGAATATGTTTTTGAGTTCTTCTCTTTTTTTGTATGCTATCCAGCTTAATATTCCGAGTATTATTACTATAAACATCAAAATCCAGAAGTTTGGTTTTTTTATAGGTATTATTCTTCTTATTTTTATATAAAGAGGTTCTTTTATTTTTATTGGAAAGTTTTCTGAAAATGCATTTCTATTGTTTATTAAAACATTAAAAGTTAGATTATAGGTTCCTTCTTTTATGTCTTCTTTTGGACTTCCTAGCATTTCAAATGTTGCTTTTTTGTTTTCTATTTTGTTTATCATGTAATCGTTGAAGTTAAAATGAGTAGAGTTTACTTTGAAAATTATATTTTGTAGATTTTCTGTTGCGAAAAAATTTACTTTAATTGGAATTTTTTGTTCTTTTTCAATTGCTTCTGGAGAGATTAATACTAAAGAGTAAGGTTGTTTAGATTTTATTATGCAGTTTTCAAAAATTTCTTCTTTTGCTGTGCATGCTGGACATTCTAGGCCACATGCTATGAATCCGTCTTCGCTCCATTCGCTGCATAAATTCTGAGAGAACCTTTCGCAGGTTCTTACTTTCCATGTGTAATAATTGCAACTAAAAACATCTTCTGTTTGGGGTGATGTTGCGTTTGTTAAATTTTTTCTTTCTTTGTTTATTATACCAAAATCGTATTCGTCGTAGGTCTCGTCTCCGTCAGGATCTGTTCCTGAAATCCAACTCAAGGAAACTTTTCCTGGATTTGTATCTAATTGATCTGTTAAATTGGGTTTTGATGGAGGCAGGTTTCCTACGTTGAAACTATCGCTTACCCAATTCGAACAACAATACTGGTTACAGGTTCTTACTCTCCAGTTATGTTGAGAAAAACTTAATTCTTTTACATCTATTTTTTTTGTTCCTGGGTTGTTGTTTTTAATTACAGATCCTGAATCTATTTGGAATTCATCAAATGTTGAATAACCTTTTTTGTCTGCATATGAAGTCCATTCCAATTCAACATTCGTGTCATGCGTGTTTGGTTCATCTTTCAGAGTTGGTTGAGGTGGAGGAAGGCAGATTAAAACATCGACTCTTGCTGCTTGAAATTCGTTTGCAGTTCCTTTTGCACTTCCGAATTCTAATCCAAGGGGAGTCATTTTTTCTGCATAGACTGTTAGTGTTTCGAATTTAGGTAAATTTAAATTAGCAACAACATAATAACCAGTAGATTCTGTTTTTGTTTCTTGAGAACATGAAACTATACATCTATCAACAGTTGCTATAACTTTCGCATCAGCTACATTTCCACCTTCAGTGTTTTTAACATAACCTTCAGAAGTTCCTACATAAACATCAGCTTTTATTAAAAAAAAGTTTAATATTACAAATGTGAAAAAAACAAAAAAAATTGGTTTGAACTTTTTTTGTAACATTTTAAGTTTTGTATTCTATAATAGAGTTGTTTTCCATATAAATAAATTGCCCTTCTCCTTTGTTTATTGTTTTGAATGGTTTTTCTATGGATCTTTTGCTGTAAATGTCAAATTTTTGAGAAGTAGTGTTCCATTTCATTATGTACCTAAAGTTTTCATAAACATTTTTTAATACCTCTTCTATTGAAGTTGAAAAACCTAATTGGTAACTTGGAGCAGTCCATCCTCTAACTAAATATCTTTTTTCATCTCTTACTTCATCACCTTTTATGGATATGTTTGCTTCTTCATACATGTAAATAAAATAACTTTCATTGTCATCTAATTTTGTGAATGGTTTTTCTATGGATCTTTTGCTGTAAATGTCAAATTTTTGAGAAGTTGTGTTCCATCTCATTATGTATCTGAATTTGTCTTTTAATGGAGAAAAAACTTCTTCTAGGTCTGTATTTCTTAAATTTTTGCAAAATGAAAAAAGGTTCCATCCTTGTTTGAAATACAAATTGCATTCAGAATCTTCTAATTCTACTATTATTCTTCCTTGGTCTGAAGAGTTTATTAATTGAAAGTTCCTTGAAAGGTTTATTAAAATAAAAAATAATATCAACAAAAAAACTCTTTTTTTCATAATTTTTAAAATTTTTTTTAATTTATAAGCTTTTTTAATTATTCTATTTTGTATGTTTTTAATTGAAAATAATAGAACGAGAGTTTGTAATTTGTGGAATTATAAATATTATTTAAAAAATTCAACTGGTTTTATAAAGAACTAATTTTGTAAATAGATATAATTTATGAGTTTTATCAATGTTGAAAACGCGGATTTAAACCTTTCTAGTAATTAACAAAAAATTTATAAATATGCATTTTGTAGTTATTAAATGGAAAAAGGGGAAGGGTTTTATAGTCAAAGTTTTTTGGGACAGAAAAAAGAGGAGGGCAAATTAAAAAAATTTGATAAAGAAAAAAGTATTCCTATTACATGGTTCGTTTTGACTATAATTTTGGTTGTTGTTTTATCTTTTTTAATAAGTGCTTTTGTTTTGAACATGTACGCTTCTGCGAATAATTATTCAAGTGATTCTGGGAAAATAATAGTTCAAGTTCAACCAACTATTGATACATCTTCTGGTAAAATTGTTGTTGAAGTAAAAGATGAAAAGGAGGTGAAGAATGGCAGCAGTTAAGAATTTTTTGATTTGGAGTATAGTAGTTTGTATAGTTGCAGCTGTGTTAACTAGTTACTTTACTATTTCTTATTTTATGAAACCTGTTTTATTGTCAGGTCAGCAAGGTCAAATTCAGGTTAGTGGATTGGAATCTGCAATTTATAATGTAATAGTTGTTGATCCTAGTGTTAAAGTTGGAATTAGCGATACAGTTACATTTTCAAATGTTGTGAGGGGTCAATCTTATGAAACTGATTTATCTCAATATACAACAGATAAACCATATCCTTTTTTAATAAGGAATGAAGGAACAGATCCTGCTGATGTAAAAGCTTATGTAACAAATAATCTTTTTAGTGATTCTCCATTTACAGGTGTTTATAGTGATGTTGGTTATTGGGTAGAACAAGCAATGCCTGAAGGAGGAGGTAGTGGTGCATGGGCTACTATAGATGCATGTTCAGAGCAGTGTTTCGAATCTACTCCATGTAGTTATGGAAGCAATTGTAAACTTCCTTTGGGAAGTAGTAATGCTGTTAGGATAGTAAAAGCTCTTAAAAAAGATGATCCAAATGACGAGTTTTTGTTGCATATAAAGTTCAGTGTTCCACAGAGCGAACCTAGCGGAACTAAAAGCACTACCTTGGTTGTTATAGGAGGGGCTGTTACTCAACCATAAATTTTTATTTAAATTCCTTTTTTAAGTATTTAGGAATAGTAAAAAGTTAAAAAAGTTTATTTTAATAGTTTTAAGAATTAAATTTAAGTTCAATAATTATGCATAAAGATGTAGATTTTGATAAAAAAATGGTTTTTGATTTTTATAGGAAGTTTTTTTTTATTCTAATTCTCTTTATAGTTATGGATTCTGTTTCTGGTTTAGGTGTTTCTCCTGGTTCTTTTAATATAAATTTCGTTCCTAATCTGACAACTAGTTTTAATATGAGTGTTGTTAATTATCCTCCTAAGGACCAGGATGTTGAGATTTATGTTGGTTTAACACAAATAAACGAAAGTGTTGTTGATGAATTTAGGGATATTGTTAGTTTAGAAAAAAGGAGTTTATCATTTAATAAAAATGAAAATATTAAAAAAGTTAGAGTTGATTTAAGATTTCCAGAAGGTTTTAGTAGAGCTGGTTTGTATGTTATAAACATAGGTGCTATGCCTGCTATAAGTGGTGGAGAGGGATTGAACATAAGAGCTGGTAATGAAATCAGCATATTTGTTAATGTTTCTGATGTTTATGTTTCTCCAAGATTTGCTAAAGTTAGGAAGTTAAAAGTGTTAAATATAGATGCTAAATCTGTAAAAAAAGGTGAAAGAGCTAATATAACAATTTTAGTTAAAAGCGAATCTGATGTTGTTTTGAAAAATGTTTCTGCGAAAATAAAGTTAATTCAGAATGGTAGAGAAATAGGAGTTATAAGAAGCAACCAAGTAGAATTAAATCCTGGTGAAGAAAAAAATCTTAGTATTTCTTTTAATAGTTCTATTGTTTCTAGTTCTTTTTTGGTTTTGGATGTAGAAATTTTTTATGATTCTAATTCTATTAAGATGCAAAGTGCTCTAAATGTTTTTCAGGAAAATCAAGGAAGTTTAAATGTGGAAAAGGTTAAATTCGGATTTTTGTGGTGGATTCTTATTGTGATAGTTGTATTTATTATAATCCTTATTTTGTTTTTTTTATGGAAAAGAAGAAAAAACAGAAAAGAAGAGGAAGAACAAGTTAGAGTTGAGCAAGAAATTTTTTTTGATAAACAAAATTTTAATAAACCAAACTCTAACAATATTAACAAAATTTAACAAAATGTTCTTATTTTTAGTGAATTAGTTTTGAAATTTTTGTTTTTAAAAGTTTAAGAAAGATTTTTAATGTTCGTTGATTTAAAAATTTCGATGTCAAACTAATTTGATTAAATGAAATGAAAGATAAAAAAATAAAAATTTTTAATAGGAATGTTATTGTGTTATTTTTTGTTTTGTTGTTAGTTTTTTTGTTTTTTTCTTTTTTTGCGAAAGATTTTTTTGAAAAAGGTTTTATTGAGGGAAATTTAATTCATTCACAAAATTTGGATGTTTTTTTTAGAGTTAGTGATGAAAGAGCAATAGGGATTAATGTTGATAAGGGTTCTTTAAATTTTGGAACTTTGGGAAAAGGAAATTTTGCTGAAAAAAAATTGACAATATTTAATCCTTATAATTATTGTGTTGAAGTTAATTTAACTAAAAGTAAAGATGTTAACGAATTTTTATTTTTGGATGAAGAGAATTTTGTTTTGAGACCTTATGAATCAAAAAAAATTTTCGTTGTATTAAATGTTCCGCAAAATATTAGTGTTGGTAATTATTCTGGTTTTTTAAAAGTTGATATGAGAAAAATTTTTAATATAAAATGTTTGCACAAAATTTAGATTTTTTGTCTGGTTTATTTTTGTCTTATTATAGAGGCGTTAGATAAATGCTATATTTCAGAATTGGCTTACAAATTTATCTAATTAAATTTTTAAAGTTTGTAGAATATGTATAGAAGAGGTGTGTTATGAAAAAATATATTTTTTTTGTTATTGTATTAGTTATCCTAGTTTTTTATTTTGGTAAAAGTTTTTATTCTAAGAATTATTTTAAAAAAGAAATGGGTAATTGTTCAGTTATAGTTAAAAACGAAGGAAACAAAAAAATAGACATAGTTTTTTTAAGCGATAATGTTGGGAAAGAAGATATCAAAAAAGAGATAGATTTTTTTCTTGATTCTTATCCTTACTCTGAAAACAAAAACAAATTTAATTTTTTTTATGCTGGTGAAACTAGTTGCAAGGTAATCAACGATTTTGTGTTTTGTTATTCTAAAGATGCTTTAAAAAAAGCAGCGCACTGTCCAAACGATTACATTGTTGTTTTGTCAGATCAAACACCTGCTGTCAGGAGCAGTGCTTATCTTAATTTCATAAGTTTAAATGTAAATCACCCGAAGAATGTTTTTTTGCATGAATTTGGCCATGTTTTTTCTAATTTGGCTGATGAATATGTTTATTCGATTATACCAAAAGGATCTGAAAATTGTAAAAAAAAGTGCGAAGAATTTAATAATTTAGGAGGGTGTTTTAAAGGTTGTAGTGAAGATGGTTATTTTAGGTCCATGGAAAATTCAGTTATGCGAACATCCAAATCTAAAGAATATGGAGAGTTTAATAATTTAATAATAAATAAAAATTTACAAAAATATGGGTAAAATGAAATTAAAAAAATTTTTTTTGTATGCAATTTTTTTTGCAGTTGTTTATTCTTTATTTTCATTAGGAAATTCTTATAGTAATGATTCGAGTATTGAAAATAGATACCTATTTTTGGAATTCTATTACAAAGATGGAAATTTCAGTCTTGTTAACAAAACTTTGGAAAGTGGTTATTATCCTAATTCAGAATTTTATGGAGAGTACAAAATAAAAATTTTTTCAGAAAACAAAGAGTTATATTCAAATTATTTTGATCCTTCTGTTATTTTTAGTGATGATTTTAGTAAAGAAGTAATAGAAGGTGGTGTTTTGAAGTTGAACGAAAGCAATTTTTATTTGGTTTTGCCTTATTTTGATGAGGCAGAGAAAATAGAAATTTTAAATTCTAATAATGAGAAAATTTTTGAAAACGAGGTATACGATGTTGGAGCAGAATCTTGTAGAGTTCAATAAGAAAGCGCAGGTTCAGATTTTTGTAGTAATCTTTTTAATAGTTATATCTTTAGTTGCTGTAATTTTAATTTTTAATTTAAGTTACAAAATAATAAAAAAATCACCTCAAGATTTTTGTCCATCTTTTTTGAATTCGGTTTCTATAAAAAAAGCTTGTTATCTGAATAACGAGGAGGTTAAAATAATATTGAAAAGAAATTTTAATTATGATTTTAAAAAAATTAGAGTTTTGTTTAATCCTTCTAACAGCATTTGGGAAATTTCTGGAAAAAAATGTAAAGATGTTAGGTTAGAAGAAAAGAATTATGGAAATTTTTGTAGTGTTATTTTAGAAGGAGAGGAAAAGTCTTATGTAATTAATACAACAGATTTGGGAAAACAAGAAAAAATTGTTTTGTTTGTAGGTGATGAAAAGTTCTGTTTTGTTGAAGAAAAAATAATAGAAGATAGGTGTTAATTGTTCAAAAGGTTTTAGATTTGGTAAAAAGTATATTAAAAGTGTTTATGTTTCTTTGGTTTGTTCACTATTTAGAAAATTCAATGTTAGGGATTCTAACTGGAGATCTTAATAACTATACGAATCGTATTAAAAAAGTGCAATTTTTTTTAGAAAATCTTTGTTTAAAAGAATATCTTTGTTTAATTTAGCATATCCCAAAATTCTTAGTTTTTATGAGCTTTTATTACAAAATAAAGACCTGAACACTAAAAGTTATATTTAAAAAGATGAGTTGTTTTGAAATTAAATGAAATATAGGAATTTAGAAATATTATGGTTGGGTCATGCAGGTTTTTTGATTAAAAGCGATATTAATGTGTATATAGATCCTTTTAAATTAAACAGGGATGATGAAAAAGCGGATCTTGTTTTAATAACACACGGTCATTATGATCATTGTTCAGTTGAAGATGTAAAAAAAATAATAAAGCATGGAACTAAAATAATAGGGCCTATAGACATTTTAAGTCAGACAAGGCAGATAGAGGATGGGATTGATTTTGATATTGCGAGTCCTGGAAAAACATTAGAGTTTAAAGGTATCAAAATACATTGCATTGAATCTTATAATTCAGACAAAAGGTTTCATCCTAAAAACGAAGGTTGGGTTGGTTATGTTGTAGATTTTAAAGGAACTAAAATTTACCATTCTGGTGATAGTGATTTAATTCCTGAAATGAGAAATGTGAAATGCGATGTTGCTCTTTTACCTGTTGGTGGGAAGTTCACAATGAATTCTAATGAAGCTGCTCTTGCTGCTGGAATAATAAAACCTGATTTAGCAATACCAATGCATTGGGGTTCTATTGTAGGAAGTGAAAGTGATGCAAAAAATTTTGTTTCTAATTGTAAATTAAAAGGAATAAATGCTGTTGTTTTAGAAAAATTTTCTTAGTGTTTTTATTTTATATGTTTTGGTTCTCTGAATTCTTAAGTCGAATGTTGATATAAAGGTTTTAAGCACCAGACTAATTTTTAGCAATAAGCTCTGCCTGTTTCAGCACAGTTTCTGTTGCAGACTTTTGTTACTTCTTCAAAACCAACACATCTTCAGTAAATCCGTATTAGAAAATATTTACTAAACATTTTTAAACTCCTTTTTATTAAATAAAACATGAAAAATAGGGGATTAATTGTAGGCATTGTAATTGTTTTAATTGCTGTTGTTTTAATCGGAGGTTTAACTTTTTATATTTTAGCCACTAAAACTTCAATTAAACTTAATAATATAAATAACAACCCGCCTTCTTCAAACACTCAGCCTTCAACAAATACTAATCCTCCTGAAACTAACAATACAAATACAGAAATATCATCGACTCCAAAAACTTATGATGTTGAAATAAAAGACTTCGCATTTTCTCCAAGCACTTTAACAATTAAAAAAGGCGATAGTGTAAAATGGACAAATAAAGATTCTGTAAGGCACACAGCAACATCTGATGATGGAGTGTTTGACTCGCCTCTTTTATCAGATGGTGAAAGTTTTACATTTACATTTAATGAAGCAGGAGAATTTTTATATCACTGTAGACCGCATCCATATATGAGGGCAAGAATAATTGTAGCTTAACCAAAAACATGAAACTCAACCAACTTCTTCCAAAAAATAAAATAAATTTGGTATGGACTCTGCTTATTGCCTTGCTTATTATCTTTCTTGCAACAGGAATAGATTATTATATCCACACTTTAGAGGAAGAATATGCTGTTCCTTCGCAGTACTTCATAAACAAAATAGTTTATGGAGGATTATATATTTTTATAATCTTGATTATTTTCAGAAAACTACATCCAAGCAATAAAGCAATAATAGCTGCTTTAGCAACAAGCCTTTTATTAGAAGTAAAATACACTATTCAAGGTTATCCAAAATCGTTCTTAATAATTTTTGTTTTTATCCACTTCGGAGCTATTCTGATCCCAGCCTGGATTCTTCTTTGCATGTTTAATAAATATATAAAATAAAAATTTATTCTATATTTTTCTCGTACAATCGATTATATTCATTTTAGTATATAAACATTGTTCTTACCTAACAGAATTTTATCAAGAATTACATAATTTCATTAATAAACTAAAGCTCTAGTAGAGCAACGCCTTCTAAAGTAGCAGATATAAAAATAGGATTTAAGAAATAGGTGGTTAAGCTTACTCAACAGAGCCTTAATTACTAGAATACTAAAAAAGATGCAATTTTAAAACACTCTTTAATATAACAGCTCACTATTATTAAATTGGATATTTTCTACTTTCTATTAATATTTGTTTAATTATAAAGCTCAAATCTGTGCAGAGTTAATTTCTCAGGTGTAATTTTACAAAATATGTAATAGCGCCTTGATTATTTTATGCGATCAAAATTTATTTCAGAATCATGAATACACATAAAAGTCTAAATTATTTAGTTAAATATTTAAAGAAAAGTTTTTTTAAAATTAAATGGAGTATTCATGGTTAATTTATGCTGTTTTGTCTGCTTTTTTTGCAGGAGTTGTTTCTATATTTGGCAAAGTTGGTCTTAGGGATGTGGATCCTAATATTGCGAGTTTAATTAGAGTTTTTGTTATGTTTGTTTTTTTGTTAATCATCGTTATGTTTCAAGGAAAATTTTTGGAGTCTGTTAATTTTTTTTTGAATAAAAAAGGCATGTTTTTTATTGTTCTGTCAGCTATTGCAGGAGCTCTTTCATGGATTTTTTATTTTTTTGCATTGAAAATCGGAGAAGTTACAAAAGTTGTTAGTATAGATAAGCTTTCTATTGTTTTTGCTGTTGTTCTTGCTTTTGTTTTTTTGAATGAAAAAATTAATTTTAAAACAGGGTTTGGATTATTAATGATGATAATCGGAAGTATTCTTGTATCTATTAATTAAAATGAAAATTTCTGATGATTTTTTGTTGAATAAAAAAAAGCAGCTTTCTAGAAAAGATAGTTCTAATATCGGTGAATGGGATGAAAAAATCAAAGCTCTTTGTGAAAAAATAAACAACAAGGAAAATTATTATACGACTAGTTCGTGTTCTGGAAGGATTGTTTTGTTGAAATCTTCTGATAAAAAAATAGAGAATGCTTTTTTGTTTCGTTCTCATGAGAAATTAGTTTTTAAGGATTTTAAAAAAGTTTTAAAAAAAATAGATTACAATGGTATTGTTGAATTTCAGCAAACTCCTTGCATACTTCATGTTGCATGCAGGACTATTGAAGATGCTTTTGAAATCGTGAGATTAGCTAAACTTGCTGGATGGAAAAGAAGCGGAATAATGAGTGTCGATAAAAAAAATAGAAGAGTAATGGTGGAATTGCATTCTACTGAAAGCATGAGTTTTCCTATAATGCATAAAAAAAATCTTTTGGTTAGCGAGGATTATATAAAAATTGTAATCTGTATTGCAAATTCTAAGTTGGAGAGAGTTTGGAAAAAAATCAAGAAATTAGAGAGTTTTTTGTAATTTTTTATATTGTGAATTTTTTTGCAAATTTTTAGAGCAGAAAATTTTATAAATTTTAAAGACTTAATTTTAGTATGAATGAAGTTTTTGAAGAGAGAAAGGAAGATGAAAGGTTTTTGATTTTTAGAAAAGAGCCTGGAATAGAATACGAATTTTTTAGAGAAGAAGTTGAAAATTATGGTTTTGAAGAAAGAAGAGATTTTGGATTAAGAGAGAGAAAATGCGTTTTAAGGAAAGATAGAAATTCTGGAAGAATAATAAGTTACACTTATTTTTTCGATTGATTTCTTCGATTGATTTATAATATTTTTTTCAAATATGAAGGTTATTTTTTATTGATGCAGAAAACTAATAATTAAAATATTTTTAATTCTTCTAATTCAGGTGAAAAAATTTATATTTTATTTTATCGGTTAGTTTTTTCTTGTTTTTTTAATCAATTAAATTTTTAAGATTTAATATTAGAAGATGCAAAAAGGAACAATTTAGATGAAAAAATTTAGATGAAAACAATATCTTTAGATTTATTCCTGCATGAACAAATTCAGAATATCTTAAAATATTAAAAATTTCGAGAAAAATAAGATGGAAAATGAAAATTTCGTTTTTTTTAGTAGTAAATATATACTGGATAAGATATTTTGGGTTTCGGAAACATTTTTAAATAATGCTTATTTAATTTTTTTTATGATAAAATTGGTGATAGGATTGAAAGGAGGTTCTAGAAAATGGTTTTGGATTTTGCAAGAGAAGCGATAGATAATGCAGAGACACATAGCATAAACTTTGATGATTTAAAAGCAGGAAAGGCTAATATAAAAGTTTTTGGAGTTGGTGGTGCTGGATGTAATGCTATAACATGGTTGTTTAACAAAGGGATAAACGGAGCTACTATTTATGGTATGAACACTGATGCTTTGCATTTAAGCATAACAAAAGCTGATGATAAGATTTTGATTGGTAGGGAATTAACAAGAGGTTTGGGTGCAGGAGGTAAAGCAGAGATAGGAAGAGAAGCTGCTAAAGAATCAATATCAGAGTTAAAAAAAGCTGTTGCTGGTGCAGACATGATATTTATTCTTGGTGGAGAAGGAGGAGGAACAGGTACAGGAGCTATGCCTATTTTAGCTCAGGTTTCAAAAGAAACAGGTGCTGTTGTTATAGGTGTTGTAACAATGCCTTTTGAATGTGAAAAAGCTAGGATAGATAAAGCTGAATTTGGTTTGCAAGAATTAAGAGAGCATGTTGATACTGCTATTGTTATTGATAATAATAGGTTGGTTGATATTGCAGGACAATTACCTATACAACAGGCTTTTGCAGTTGCTAATGAATTAATAAGTACAATGATTAAAGGTATTGTAGAAACAATAACTCTGCCAAGTTTAATTAATCTTGATTATGCAGATGTTTCAGCAATAATGAAAAAAGGAGAGGTTGCAGTTATTGGTATAGGAGAGTCTGATACTACTGATAGGGTCCAAGAAGCTGTTAGGCAAGCCTTGACACATCCATTGTTAGACGTGGATTATAAAGGCGCTAACGGTGCTTTAATTCATATAACATGCGGACCTGATATGAAATTAGAAGAGTTTAGTCAGATAGGTAAATTAGTGACTGATAACATTGCACCTGAAGCTCAAGTAATCATAGGAGCAAGAATAAACAAAGATTTTGGTGGAAGAGTTAGAGTTATCACTATAATGACTGGTGTTTCAAGTCCTTATGTATTGGGTAAACAGAAATTTAGAGAGTATGAGACAAAAGCAATAAACAACGAGTTTTCAGATTTAGGAATAGATTTTGTTAGGGATAAGTGGTAAGTGTCTAAACATCGATTTTTGGAAAAGGTTTTCTTAATTTGTTTTTCCATTTTTCAAAAAAAATTCTGTTTTCTAAACTTGGTTTTTTTCTTTGAATTGTTTTGTCTGTTTTTAATTTGTATCCTACTGGAAGTACTGCTTCTATATCAATTTCTTTAGGTATTTCAAGCAAATCTCTCACAATATCTTTAATGTAAACAACAACCCAGCATGAAGCTAAACCTAGGTTTGTTATGGTTAAAAGAAAGTTTTCTATTGCAGCTCCTGTGTGTTGTTTTACAAAAGTTTCAGCGAATTCTCCATAAGCAAGCTCAGCATCTTTTAAAGATGAACAGACAACTACAAGGATCTGTGCTTGCTTTACAAATTCTTGTTGTGTTGCTTCTGCTATTTTTTCGATTTTTTTTGGATCTTCTACTACTATGAATTTAAGTATTGGTAAATTTCCTGGAGAAGGGGCAAGGTTTGCATTTTCTATACATTTAATCACATCTTCTATTCTTGGTTTTTTTGAGGAATATTCTCTAATTGATGCTCTTTTTTTTATTATTTCTTCAAAATCCATATTTTAATTAATAAAACAGAATTTAAAAGTGTTTGTATTTTGTGCAGGTGAACTTATTTTAAAAATGGTTTTGGATTTTAATGTAGAATAAATATTAGAGTAAGATTTTTAAATATCTTCGTTTATATATAATAAAAAGAGTTGTTCTACATGGTATACAAAAAGTATATAAAAAAAAGGGGAAAAACATTTGGACCTTATTATTACAAAAGTTATAGGGATGGTAATAAAATTAGAAAAATTTATATAGGAAAAGAGTGGAGTAAATCTTCTGGTAATTCTTCTGAGGATTTTGAAAAAAGAGATCTTAAAAAAAATTTGAGGTTTGTCATAAACAAAAATTCTTTTTCTGGTACTAAATTTAGTAAATTTTTTTTTGTTTTTTTAATTTTGATTTTTTTGTTTTTTGTTGGTAATTCTTATCATTTTTTTAAAGGATTTGGTTATGAAAAAAAAGTTTTTACAGGTTTAGTTGTTTCTGAAAATGGTTCTGAAAATTTTTCTGGAATGTTGTATGTAAGTATTGAGAATGAAAGTAGTGTTTTAGAAATTGGTTCTGTTGATTCTAATCTTTCTATTAAAGAACCTGTAAAAATTGGTGATGAGGTTTTAAGCGAGAACAAAAACAAAAGAATGGAGTTTGATTTAAAAGGAGAAAAAGTAAGGTTGTATTTTGATTTGTTGAATTATTCAGAGTTTGTTGAAAATGTTGTTGATGTTATTTATAAAAATGAGAGTTCTGTTATTGAAAGTACTTCTGAAGTTAATCTTGCTGAGAACGAAACTCTCGGAGCGCGAGAAGAAGAAAAAAATATAACTCTCCGGCCCCGCGAAGAAAATGAAACTCTCCGGCCATCAGAAGAAGAAAAAAATATAACTCTCGACGCGCGAGGAGAAGAAAAAAATATAACTGAAAAAGAGGTTTCAAAAAATGAAACCATTTCTGAAGGTGCGCATTCTGGTAAGGGAAAATCTAAAGAAGAAAAGGAGCGAGGAAATGAAGTTGCACAATCTAAAAGAGAACAAGCTGTACAAACAAGCAAAGAAGATGCGCAAGGAAAAAGTACAGAAAAATCAGAAGAAAAAACTATAACAGGTAATATAATAAAATTCTTTAAATTAACAGGAAAAATTGTTGGTAGAGTTATAAGTGGTGTTGTTAGGGATGAAAATGAAAGTTCTTCAAATATAACTTCTTTAAACTCTATAAACTCTTCAAATGATAGTGTTCCATTAAACGAAAACCTCAAATCAAATTCTGAAACAAATATTTCTAACGAGAGTTTAAATGAAAGAGAAAACAAAGAAGCTTTAAACAATGAATCAGAAAAAAAATCTTTAGAAAATCAAGAATCGAGTTCTGAAAAATTAGAAATTTCAAAAGAAATTGAATTAAATGAAATAAAAAATGTTTTAGAAAATTTGAGTGAAGATGTTGTTGAAAATATCACAAAGAGCTCTGTAATTTCTAGTGAAAATTTCGATATAAAAATTAATTCTACTAAACCAAAAGAATACAAATGGGGTTATAAAGTTAAACTAAAAGATTTAAAATTCATGGCAAAGATAGATGTAACTTCAAATGAAACTATTTCTAAATACAACAACTATACTTTAAGAATTGGAAAAAGAAATTTGTTGAGTTTTGAAGATTTAGTAAAACAAGGTTACAAAGTAAGAATAGAACTACCTCCTTTAGAAATTCCTATTAATATAACAATAAATGAAACTAAAATAATTGTTTCTGAAAATATAACCCAAAAAAACATAACACAAATTCCTGAACAAAATTTAACTCTTGAAAAACAAAACATAACTGAAGTTAATAAAACTTTTTCTGTTCCTGAAAACGAAACTCTTAAATCTGAAAATAAAACCTTTGAGCAAAGAAACGAGAGTTCTAAGAAATTAGAAAACGAAACTTCTGCTGAAGCTGGAAACGAAACTCTCGGCGCGCTAGAAGAAGAAAAAAATATAACTCTCGGCGCGCTAGAAGAAGAAAAAAATATAACTCTCGGCGCGCTAGAAGAAGAAAAAAATATAACTGAAAAAGAGGTTTCAAAAAATGAAACCATTTCTGAGGTTGCGCAAAATGGAGAAAGTGCTCAAACCGAAGTTAAGAGTAGTGATGAAACCGTGCAACCAAAAAAAGAAGAAGCTATGCAAAATAGAGAAAACACGCAACCAAGCAAGGAAGGTGCGCAAGAAAAAGGTACAGAAAAATCAGAAGAAAAAACTATAACAGGCAATATAATAAAATTCTTTAAATTAACAGGAAAAATTGCAGGATTTGTTATTAATTCAATTTCAGGAAAAGTTGTTGATAATATTTTAGGAATTCAAAACATTACTATTGAAGATATAAAATACTCGAACACAATAACAGTTTACATTGAAAAAGATTTCTCAGATATTTCAGAAAATCCTGTTTTTAACTCAAATATAAATTTCGAGGATTTGGATAAAGATGGAAAAATTTCTATAGGTGATGTAATTGAATTAGATCCTTACTTAATTATAGAAATTTCAAAAGCAGAACATTTGGATGAGAACAGAACTTTCATAGAAGATGTTTATGATTATGTCAAAACAAAAGATAACAACTGGATAGAAATACCTCAAGGACATTACATTCGAGTAACTTTTGAAAAAAACTTAACAAAAAATAACGATATAACTTTGTTTGCAA
>Ga0207433_10000528_pt1:0-87500 | contig 88875 bp, 81 predicted proteins | sample YelNatPaOPGAMG01_FD_187559 | JGI IMG/M metagenome (GOLD analysis project Ga0207433, IMG submission 187559) | Hot spring thermophilic microbial communities from Obsidian Pool, Yellowstone National Park, USA - OP-RAMG-01 (SPAdes) (version 3) | ecosystem: Environmental > Aquatic > Thermal...
TGTGAATTTGACTTCCGTAGCAGGGCTTAATAACGGTGACGGTATCGTGATTGGAGGAAATAGCTATACCGTAGCAGGCATATCTGGAACTACGGTAAGTTTCGCACCGCCGTTAACTACGGCTGTGACGACAGGCGATAGTGTTGCGCTTTATCCATTGCCTAGCACTATACCTAGCGGGACTAATACTCTAAATCAAGGCGTAAGAATTACGGAGTTTACTAGAAGCGGCGCAGGACCTAGAGATGTAGGAAACGTGACGGGTAGTAATGATTACTGGGATCATAGCTCTTTTGGGTTCAATATAGAGTTAAGGCAAAAAAATGACAATAGTTCGGCAAAATCATCCGATTTACTATCTAGCGTCATAGGCACTACACCGACGAGCGCCATAGCTACTACCGCTTCTGCGGCGGCTGTATCTGGAGCATCTTCTATTAGTTTGACTAGTACTGCCGGACTTAATAACGGTGACACCCTAATGATTGGTGGAGCCGGTTATACGGTTTCTAGCATAGCGGGAACAACCGTAAATTTTACACCGCCCTTGAGTGCCGCCGTTAATAGCGGTGATACGGTATCGTACGGTTCTTTCGGTATTGTTTTAAACGGTGTAAATCCTCCGGCTACTACTCCGACATCTTTTACACAGTTGTTTAATTTGAGTCCGACATCAACCGTCGGCGATTATACGGCTCAGGTTCAACAAGCTCTTGACGGTAAATTCGGTCAAAACAAATTCCAAGTCACCCTTGACGGGCAAGGACGCCTTAATGTAAAAGATTTGAGTATTCCAGACGATCAAAAATCGTTAGCTTCTTCAAATCTTGTAGGAATACAACTTTTAGCGCCAAATAATACTTTTGGAAGCATAAACGGCGTGGAGACTTCTAGGACAAGCTTTGACAAAAGTGGCAGTACGCTAACTGGAAACATGCCTCAAGTTATTAAAGCTACGAATAATTTTGCTACTCCAAACGATAAGCTTGTAGATGCGTCTGGTTTGAGTTCATTGGCCGGAAAAACTTTTACAATGAATTTGACGGATAAAAACGGATCTCCTCAAAGCGTAACATTATCTCTAGGCGAGCAGATAAGCGCCAGTACTGCTTCAGCTGGTTCGGCAATAGGTACAAATACGGTAACCGTTGCTAGCGGCGCTAGTTATACCGCAGGTGACAAGATTGTTATAGGCGGGAATACTTATTCGGTAGGTAGTATCGCAGGAAACGTATTGACTTTAAATTCAAGCTTAACTACGGCGGTGGCATCAGGCGATACGATACCTAAAATCGGAAATTCTTCTACATTTACGTACGGAATTAGCACTGCTTCAGCTGGTTCGGCAATAGGTACAAATACGGTAACCGTTGCTAACGGCGCTAGTTATACTGCCGGCGACAAGGTTGTTATAGGCGGGAATACTTATTCGGTAGGTAGTATTGCAGGAAATGTATTGACGTTGACATCAAATCTAACTACTGCCGTAAACAGCGGAGATAAAATTTCAAAAACGTATGAAATATTGGATGCCGCTAATCCACAAGGCTATACGTCTGCCGATAAAGTCACTTATAGACAGTTGATGGATGTTATGAGTATGGTCGCAAGCGGAAACTTGCCTTCATCGACTACTCCATATCCTGGTCCTATCGGTTCATCTGATGCCGCAAACTATAATGCCGCAATAGTGGCGGGACAAAAAGCCGTAAATGTTCAATTTAACCAAAACGGAAAAATTACGCTTCAGGATTTGACTTCAACTAACAATAATACGTCACTTACTTTTTCTATGTATGACAATACGGTTAATACAAATTTTAGCACCACAAAAACTACAAATAATATTACGGATAACGCTTTGAGTCTGAATTCAAATACAATGTTGACACTTGACGACCCGCATATAGATTTTTTTACACAGCTTCAGCAAGCTATTGATGCGGTAAGGTCCGGCAGTATGAGAGGGGATTATACTAATTCCGGTAATGAGAGAAGTACGGGAATAGAAGGTTCCATAACGGCTATAGATCATGTTTTGCAACATACGATAAAAAAGCACACCGAAGTGGGCGCAATTTCAAACTCGTTTACTTCTGCACAAGATAGGTCAAATGCTCTACAGCTAAATGTCGTCAGTGTTAGAAGTACGTTTTTGGATACAGATATAGCTGAAGCCGCATCAAATTTAAATCAAAGAATGGTTAACTATCAAGCAATGTTATCGACGATTGGGAAAGTTACTAGTCTATCTTTGGTTAATTATTTGAAATAGGTTAGAATGCCCGTTTTTATTATATTCTTTAGGACTTATCATACGTAGAGAGATTTTATTAACAGTTTTAGGCGGGACTCTAGCCTATTTTTCATTTGCGACCGTTGTCGGCGAATCGGCATTTGTTGGAAGTTTCGGTAGTGAATTAGCTTCGTTAAATATACGAATATTCGGATTTATGGCTTTTATCTATGGACCTATTTTGATATATGGGTTATATTCGCTTTATAAAAATAGTATTATGAATCAAGATAGATGGCTTTTTTTTGCTGGGGCGACACTTTATTTTGTGCTTTTTTTAACCCTTCAATCGCTTGTTTTTGACGGTAAGTTTCAGGGCGTAGTAGGCAAATCTGTTCTGGACGTATCTTTGCCGATTATAGGTTTGGGCGGTTTTTGGATATTTTGGATTAGTTTATTTGTTTTGGCATCTTTTTTGATAGCGCAAGTTTCATTTAGCCACGCTCTGCAACTAATAAAAAAATATTTATCCGAAATACTGCCTAAAAAACAGCCAAAAGAAAACAAAATAGAGACAAATATCGAAAATTGCAAACCGCCTTTTGAGGCAGATTTTGAACACCTGCAGTCATCAACGGCTGTTGAAGATGAGTTGCAAAAGGAGCTTGCAGAACAAGTTGCGATATTTCAATCAATTCATAAACCAACCGTCGAACCTATTTCTGAGCAAAATGAAAAAAAAGCTGAACCGACCAAGACATTCAAAAAAACCGTAAAAAATGAGAATATATCCGGCGTTGAAATAGTAAAAGAGCTAGAAGAAAATAAAGAATTATTAAAAGATATAAAACTTGGAAGCGTCACAAAGTCAAGCGGATGGAAATATCCGCCTAGCGATATTTTTGTCAAGGCGCCTGTTAAGAAAAATGAAGTTAACGAAGCCGGAATAGATGAAAAAATTGCAGAATTAATAGACAAGCTAAAGCGATTCAAAATAGAAGGCGACGTAATGAGAACATATACGGGACCTGTCGTTACGACATTTGAGTTTAAGCCGGCTCCTCATATCAAAGTCTCTCGTATACTTACGCTTCAAGATGATATAGCAATGGCTTTAAAGGCTCAAACTATAAGAATTCAGGCTCCGATTCCAGGTAAGGATGTTGTAGGTATAGAAATACCCAACAAAGAGATCGAGACTATCTATATGAGAGAACTATTGGATAGCGAACTATTTACTAAATCTCAATCGAATCTAACTCTGATTTTAGGCAAGGATATTGTCGGGAACTCTTTTGTAACAGATCTTAAAAAACTTCCGCATCTTTTGATAGCTGGAACGACGGGAAGCGGCAAGAGTGTCGGGATTAATGCGATGATTCTCTCTCTTTTGTATAAAAACTCGCCGGATGATTTGAGATTGATGATGATTGACCCAAAAATGCTTGAGTTTAGTATTTATAACGATATACCACATTTGTTAACCCCGGTAATTACAAAGCCAAAACAAGCCATCGCGGCCTTGGCTAATATGGTTTCGGAGATGGAGAGACGTTATCAGCTAATGAGCAAGACTAAAACAAAAAATATCGAAAATTACAATGAAAAAGGTGAAAAAGAAGGCTACGAAAAACTCCCTTATATTGTCGTGATTATAGATGAGCTTGCAGATTTGATGATGACTAGCGGTAAGGATGTTGAGCTTTCTATAGCAAGGTTGGCGCAGATGGCAAGAGCAAGCGGAATACATCTGATAGTTGCGACGCAAAGACCAAGCGTTGATGTCGTAACGGGACTTATCAAGGCAAATCTGCCTAGTCGTGTTAGCTTCAAGGTCGGTCAAAAAATTGATTCAAAAGTTATACTTGACCAGATGGGGGCTGAGAGTTTATTGGGAAGGGGGGATATGCTATTTACGCCTCCCGGTTCTAGCGGAGTCGTTAGGCTCCATGCACCGTGGTCTAGTGAAGGGGAGATAGAAAAAGTCGTCGAATATCTAAAAAAACTTAGAGCGCCCGATTATGACGAGAGTTTTTTGCAAGATGGTTCACAAGGCGGTAGCGGATTTTCAAACGATTCAAACGATGAACTAGACGAGCTTTATGAGGATGCAAAAAATATTGTTTTAAGTGAGCGAAAAACATCTATTAGTTATATTCAGAGAAGGTTACAGATAGGCTACAATAGAGCGGCTAGAATAGTAGAACAGCTAGAAAATACTGGAGTGCTTTCGCAAGCAGACAAAAAAGGAAACAGGGATATTATCTAAGTGTACTCATTTAAGTTTTTTTAATCTAAAATGAGTGATATTTTGGGTGCCAGACACTGCTTAAAGGTATTTTATGTTCAAAACTCTCACGATAAAACAAAAACTAATGGGCATAACCGCTTTCTTGATTATTGCTTGGTTTTTTATGACATGGTTGGTTTATAAATCGTTCAGCTCTGTCCAATCTGAATTTTATGCACTAAAAGATAAGAATTCGAGAGCCGAAATAATAACTTTAGAGATAGCAAGAGATTTAAATCTCGTATCTAGGCTGACTAGAAATATTATGCTTGGAAGCAAATATGACGATGATATGCAAAGATTAGACAAAACCTCAAACGGTATTTCAAAATCTTTTGAAGAACTAGAAAAGCTAAGCGACGGAAATGATGTGGCTCTAGTACGGGATGCCAAAGAAAAAACAATGCGATTTATTAACACTTCAAAAGAGATAATGAAATCACTTCAAAATACGGATAGAAGTCCGTCAGTTCTGTCCGAGACATATCAAAGATATAAAAATGAAGCTACGCCGCCTGCTGAAGCCAGTAGGGAAGCTTTTGAAAAAGTCGTAAAACAAAAAGAACAAGTTGCGAATAAATCCGTCGAAGGTGTTGACCACTCTATAAGATTCGGCATGGAGTCAATGTTTGTGGTAGGTCTATTTTTATTTATTTTTGGATTTGTACCTCTTGTTCTTATCTCAAGAGCCATAGTGTTTAGACTTGGCGATTTGCAAGGAATGATTGAAGATATTTCGGAAACGAAGGATCTGACAAAAAAAGTACAAATGCAAAGCCATGACGAAATAGGTATGATTGCCGAAGATTTTAATAAACTAATAGAGATTATGAACAGTACGATTAAGGAAATTAAAATTGAAGCATCTGAGACTGCGGCAGTTGCGGCGCAACTCAGTAAAACTTCCGTTCAAATAGGTAAAAGAGCCGAAGAAGAGACTAGGGTTGTGGAAGAGACGTCAAAAGGCGGCAATAGGATAAAAACTGCATTGGAAGATTCCATAGGAAGCGCGAATAAGACGCGAGACGACATAATGAATGCAAATGAAGATTTGTCTAGCTCTCGCACGGAAATAGTTAAAATGACGAATAGTGTCAAGCAAAATGCAGAAGAGGATACTGAGCTTGCCGCAAAACTAGAGCATTTGGCAACTGAAGCAGAGCAGGTCAGACAGGTACTAGGCGTAATAAACGATATAGCCGACCAGACAAACTTACTTGCTCTAAATGCGGCAATAGAAGCGGCACGAGCAGGTGAACACGGTAGAGGATTTGCCGTTGTTGCCGATGAAGTTAGAAAACTAGCAGAGAGAACTCAAAAAAGCTTAGTTGAAATTAATGCTACGATTAGCTCTATTGTGGAAGCCATTAACTCCGTTAGTTCGCAAATGGGCGATAAAGTGGAAAAAATTGAGGATATGATTTCGGCTACGATGAACGTAGAAAATAAAATAAACCAGAGCGTTGGGATAATGGTTGCCGCTACGAGTGCCGTTCAGTTGCTTGTTGAGTCGTCTTTGTCGAATGCGAAGGGTACTGAAAAGATTATAGCGCAAATAGAAGAAGTTAGGGAAATATCAGGTTCCAATACTAGAAGTGTCGAAGAGATTGCAACTGCCGCGGAGACACTATATAGAATGACGCAAGATGTTGATAGTAAACTAAATAGGTTCAGGACTTAACGGTATTATAGTTATTTGTATTAAAAGCTAAGAGTGTTTCAATAATAAAAAGGATAAACAGTTGTACGAGTTTCCAGTATTTAACGATAAAAATCTTGACGAAAAAGTAAAAAACGTCAAAGCGGTTATTAAGAAAAATGAGAAAACCATAAAAAAATTGCTAAAACTAGAAAATAAAAGTTTTGAAAATTTTGCACTGGTTCTTTTTGAACTAGAGGAGGCTTTAAATTTTGCATTTCAGCCTATTTCACATTTAAATGGCGTAGCAAACAATAAAAAAACGCAAAAAGCGCTCAAAGAGCTTCTTCCGTTGCTTTCCGAGTATTCTACAAAATTGTCGCAAAACGCAAAAGTATATCAAGCCCTCAAAGAAATAGAGCAAGATGGAGCGCTTGATTCTGAGCAAGCCATGGCTTTGAGGCTTGAATTGCATGATTTTGAAATGGAAGGCGTTGCTTTAGATAAGGAGAGAAAAAAGCGAATTGCTAAAATAAACTCCAAGCTGAGCTCGCTTGAAAATGATTTCTCCCAAAACGTGTTAAACGATACAAATAGTTTCGAAATAATCATAGAAGACGAGTCAATTCTAAAAGAGATGCCGTCGGTTGAAAAAGCTCAGGCTCAGACCCAAAAGGACGGTAAAGCGGTTTATAGATTTACTCTCCATCAACCTAGTTTTATCTCTTTTATGACATATGCAATTGATAGAAATAAGCGTGAAGAGTTGTATAAAGCCCATGTTACAAGGGGCGTAAAAAATGATGAGTTGATGACTCAAATATTGGCTCTTAGGGATGAAAAAGCAAAAATTCTAGGTTTTGCAAATTTTGCCGAGTTATCTATAGCGCATAAAAGCGCTCCGAGCGTCAAGAATGTTGAGGAGTTTTTATCAAAACTAGCGCAAAAAGGTAAGCCTTTTGCTGAAAAAGAATTTGCAGAATTATCGGCTTTTGCTAAAAAATTAGGATTAGATGAACTGTTTAGTTTTGATTTGGCTTACTATTCTGAAAAATTACGAAAAGAGCTTTTTGATATAGACGAAGAGCATCTAAAAAACTATTTTGAGAGCTCTGCGGTTATAGAGGGAATGTTTTTATTTATAGAAAAACTTTTTGGTATAAGTTTCAAAAAGGCCAAGACGAAGACTTGGAATAAAAAAGCCGAGGCGTATGATTTGTACGAAAATGGTGAGGTTATAGGTAGGCTTTATATTGATTTGGAAGCTAGAAAAAATAAAAAAGGCGGAGCTTGGATGGATAATTGGACCAGCGGTTCCATTACGCCAAAAGGTTTAAAGAGATTGCCGATTGCTTATATTACGTGTAATTTTGCTCCTAGTACGAAAGAGGCGCCTTCTTTATTGAGGCATTACGATGTCGAGACTCTTTTTCATGAGATGGGGCACGCACTTCATCATTTATTGTCAAAATCAAAAGTTTGTTCCGTTAGCGGCGTAAATGGGGTAATGTGGGATGTAGTAGAGTTTCCGTCTCAGTTTTTGGAAAACTTTGTTTATGAAAAAAGTGTTCTTAAACTATTTGCAAAACATTACAAGACAGGCGAGGAGCTAAGTGAAACCGAAATTAATAAAATAATTAAAGCTAGAAATTTTCAAGCCGCATTAGGGATGATGAGACAGCTTGAGTTTGGACTTTTTGATATGAGAATACACAAAGGCGCTTTAGATGCGAAAAGTGTACAGACCGTTTTGGATTCTGTAAGGGACGAAATTTCAGTGCTTAGACCGCCGGCATATAATAAATTTCAGAATAGTTTTACGCATGTTTTCGGAGGCAGTTATTCTGCCGGGTATTACAGTTATAAGTGGGCAGAGGTTTTGAGTGCGGATGCATATATGATTTTTGCCGATACGGGAGTATTTGATGCGGAGCTGGGGAGTAAGATGCGTCATAGCGTTTTTTCAAAAGGCGGCGGCGAAGATATGAATAAGCTTTTTGAAGAATTCGCTGGAAGAGAGGCTGAAAGTGGAGCTTTATTGCGACTTTATGGGTTTGACGATAAATAAAAATAAATGCAAACAAATCTACTCTTTTATCACCTCTGAGATAGAATTAGAGATAATTTTATGATTTAAGTTGATATATAGTTACGCGGTTTGCAAATTTGAGTATCTGTAGTGAAAAGGAGTAGGCGTGTTTTTTGGAAATGATAAAAATGAAGCAAAAGTGATTGAGCTAGAGAGTGAAGTAGCAAAGCTAAGACAAGAAGTCGAGTTCTACAAGGAGATCGCTAAATTTTCAAGAGACGAAGCTTTGATCGTAATTGGCGGAGGCTCGGATGTTGTTTTTATGAACGATAAGGCAACAGAGATTGATATGCACTCTATCAAATCAAAACTTACCAGAAATATAGAGCATATTGTGATGGCGGACTGCGAAGCTAGCGTTCAACATAAAACACTAACAAGCGGAGAAGATGCGTTTATACTAAAAAAAATATCAATTACGGATGGCGGACACGACAATCATCTACTAGAGATGCATCAAAAAAGTATCCAAAGCGCGCTTTCTAATACACAAAAAGTTTTTGTCGAGATTCTTGATAAATTAAAAGAGTTGGTTAGTCAGTCGCATGAAACTGCAGACGGTTCAAATGACGGTCTTAATATTGCTCACAATGTAGTTGCGAGTATGGACGAGATCGGTTCATATATGGCGAATGCAACTTCTATTACGAGCGCATTAGTAACAAGGGGGCGTGAGGTTAGCTCGGTTACGATGTTAATCAAAGAAATAGCCGACCAGACAAACTTACTTGCTCTAAATGCGGCTATAGAAGCGGCACGAGCAGGTGAACACGGTAGAGGATTTGCCGTTGTTGCCGATGAAGTTAGAAAACTAGCAGAAAAAACTCAAAAAGCTACAAAAGAGATAGAAGTTGTTATTCAGACTATGTTGCAAGAGACAAATGATATAGAAAGCACAACTGTTAAACTCTCCGAAATAGTCGACGAGGCAAAAGACGATGTTAACGGATTAAGCCAAAAATTGGCTACATTCCAAAAAAATGCTTCAAGATCTGTATTTGAAACAATGGATATTAGTAACTATATATTCTCAAATCTTGCAAAACTAGACCACGTAATTTATAAAAACAATGTATACGCATTCCTATTCGGTCAAAACGAGAACTTTAACGCAGTTGATCACCATTCTTGTAGGCTCGGTAAATGGTATGAAACAGGTATCGGCAAGGAAGAGTTCGGCGCGCTCAAAAGCTATTCTATGCTTGGAACTCCACACTCGGTCGTACATAATGAAGCAAACGCGCTTATATCCGACTGTGGCGGAGAAGGTAAGATATTGTGTTCTAAAAAAGATATAGAAGAGAGGATTGAGAGAATAGAAAAGGCAAGTTTAGAAGTCTTTGTTGCACTTGACGCTATGGTTGCCGAAAAGACTCAGGAACTTATGAATACTGCAATAGACGTACTATTTAAAAAGGGAATAAAATGATAAAGCTAGCTATTATCGATGATGAAGTTTCATCTATAAAAATGCTTCAGGACGGATTGTCTGCCAATAAAAAGTTCCAGATTACAACTTTTACAAATCCGGCTACTGCCGTCGGCGCAATCAGACCTAAGGGGGTAGACGTAGTTTTGTGTGATATAGTAATGCCTCAAATGGACGGTATAGAGACACTTGAGAAGCTAAAAGAAAAAGACCCTAGCTTGATAGTAATTATGATGACTGCGCAATCTACGCTTGATAGGGTTTTGGATAGTCATAAAATAGGGGCTGACCACTATATCCTAAAACCGTTCGGAAATATTTCGGAAATAGAAAAAAAGATCCTAGCTCTTGTAAAAGCTAGGTAACTATTCGGTTTCCGTCAATATATTGATAACTTTTTCTATCTGACTGAACTTATCGTTTAGTAGTTGTATATTGTTGTCCTTGGCGTTTTCTTCTATAATTTTGGACGGACTGACTATGGAATCTATACGAAGATTAGCCGAAGCGCCTTTTAGTTTATGAGCAAGTGCAATTATTTCGGAAGTAGCCGCATCGTCTATTGCCTTGCGCAGTTTTTGCAGGGTGTCGGTACCGCTTTTTAAAAATGCAGAGTAGCTTTTTATTACGCTTGCTTCCGATATTCCCAATGCTTGAGCTGTTTTTGAGGATGAAAAATACTCATTTTCCACTCCGTCATACTTAGTCTCGTTATTTTTTGGATATGAGTCTGACGGTTGATAGTTGAAGAATTTCTTTAGAAACTCTTCAAATGCTTTTGCATTAATTGGTTTTGTTAGATAATCGTTGAATCCCATATGCAGTAAAAGTTCTTTTTTGCCGGCAATAGCGTCGGCGCTTAGTGCTACTATTGGTGTTTGCTTGAGCGAATTTTGATTCTCGTACTCTCTTATGTTTTCGAAGCCGTAAATACCGTCATATTTTGGCATATGAATATCCATTAAAATCAGGTCAAAATCAGCACCGTTATTTTTGTATATTTCCAAAGCCTCTTTGCCGTCGGTTGCTAAAACCGTAGATAAACTATAGCCGTCTAAAATCTCTCTCATTAATATCCTGTTGACGTCATGATCGTCGACAACCAAAACTTTGCCGTCGATAATGGTCGTTTTATCTAGGAGATATGTCTGCTCTTCTTCTGGTTTGCCTAATTTCGCTATTTTATAAATAGTCGAGAATATTTTTTGAGGTGTAAAAGGCTGAGGGAGAATGCTTGTGAAATCAGCATTTCTAGTATTGTAATGTGAGATAATGAGTAGTTTTTGCATAATTAAAGCAAAAGGTATGTTCATACTTTGTATTTCATCTATATGTATTGCGATTATATCATAGTCATCGGTATCAGTTTCAAGATTATCTATAATAGAAGTTGAAATACCGAATGCCTGTACATAGTCCAAAAATAGACCTATTTCGTCACTAAAAGTTTTTGTGAGAATTGCAATTTTTAACTCTTTTGGAAACTTAAAACTAGTAGACTCGTTTGATGCTAGTACATCGATTGAGAGTGAAAATTCACTACCTACATTCTTTTTGCTTTTTACGACGATTTTGCTTCCCATAATATTTGCTAAATTTTGAGAAATAGCAAGACCGAGACCTGTGCCGCCGAATTCTCTTGTTGTTGACGTATCTGCTTGCGAGAAAGGATTAAATAGCCTATCTATCGTTTCTTCGTCCATTCCTATACCGGTATCGGTTATCGTATATGTTATTTTATATTTTCTATCTCCAATATCCGAGGCTTCTATCCTGACGCTAACCGTACCGTTTTGCGGCGTAAACTTAATGGCGTTTGCTAAAAGATTAGTAAGTATTTGTTTTATTCTAGTTTTATCGGCGATAATTTCACTAGGCATACTAGGATCGACAAATGTTAATAGACGAATATTTTTTTCATAAACTAGACTATTGAACATTTCAACGATTGAAGAGTACTCTGAAATAGGATTGTGCGCATGCGGGTCTAGTTCTAGTTTTGAGGCTTCGATTTTTGAAAAATCTAAAATATCGTTGACTATGTCTAGGAGGTCTTTTGCGCTCTTATCGATTAATGATACATAGCTTCTTTCTTTGTGAGTGAAAAAATTCTCTTTTTGGAGCAAATCGATAAAGCCTATAATACCGTTTAACGGAGTCCTTATTTCGTGACTCATATTAGCCAAAAATTCAGATTTTACTCTGCTAGCCTCTTCGGCCTTTTTCATTGCGATTACTAGTTTGTCTTCGGCTTTTTTTCTTGCAGTAATATCGCTTTGCATACTGAAGTAGTTTGTTATCTTGCCGCTTTTGTCCATTATCGGTTTGACATTAAGGCTTGCCCAATACTCTTCGTTATTTTTTCGATAGTTCAGAATTTCTACAAAAAAACCTTCTCCCATATCTAATTTTTCACGCATAAATTTGATAGTTTCGGGATTTGTATTTTTACCCTGCAGGCATTGACCGGGCTTTTTGCCGGCAATCTCAAAGAGCGTATAGCCGGTAATTCTTGTAAATGTCTCATTTGTCCACTCGATTGCATGGTTTTTGTCGGTTATGATTACTGCATTATCGGTACTTGCGGCGACCAAAGCCAGTTTGTGAATCTCTTTTTCACTCTCCGCCATAGCCTTTTCTATCTCTTTTTGTTTTGTAATATCCTGGAATACAACGACCGTTCCGATTGGCTCGTCATCTTTATCTATTATTGGGGTAGAGGAGAATCTAACAGGAAATCCGCTTCCGTTTTTTCTATAAAATCTATCTTCGTGGTTTATTTTAATTTCGGTTTGGCTTATAAAGACTAGACCGCTTAGATTTCTACCTAACATTCCTTCTTTTGTGTAGCCTAACATCTCTAAAGCGGCATGATTTATAAAAATACACCTTTTATTTTTATCAACTCCAAGTACACCTTCGTTTAAGCTTTCTAGCAAGGCTTCTCTTAGCATTAAGTCTGCATTTATATTTAGGGCTTGACGAAGTTTTTTATTTGTAATCGATAGTCTGTAGGCGGTGATTGCTAGTATGGAAAAAAGCATAAGTAAAATAGGCGCAATTACTATTGCATATTTTTTGGCAACGTCTGCAATATCAAAGTCTTGTATATATTGAGGATTTTCCGTTTTTACAACCATAGCTTCAATATCCGTATAGTCTGCAGGATATGTAAAGCCGTAATACCCGCCTATGTTTGCGCAATGCATATCGGATGTAAGATGCAATAACGCATCTGCTATCTGTTTCGATAGTTTTGTATCGGTGTTTGTAGCAGTAGCAAATGCCCATTCAGGATAAAGATCTGTAGAAAGTAGTAGCGGGAATGTGTCGTTCTTGATTTTGTTAATAACTTTTATATCTGAGAGAGCTATTGTTTTTTGAATTGCCATTGATTCTAAGATACCCGTGCGTACAAAGCCAACTTCGGCTTCGCCTTCCAATACGGCTTTTACTACTTTGTCTTCTGGCAATCCTACGTACCTTATACTAAGCGGCTCATTTAATCCTATTTTATGCTTATCGAGCATCCATCTTTGAGCCGTATAGCCGCCAAAAGATTTTTGGTCGGATACGGCTATCGTCTTGTTTTTTATGTCTATTATTGTTTTTATATCATTTTTATCGGCTTTGGCAAAGATAACTCCGCCGACTTTGTTTGTAGGGTGTCCTCCGGATATCGGCATAAGCGTGGCTATAGCTTTTATTCCGTATCTTGAGTGCATCAAAGCATAGTGCTCAGGATTTGTTAGGACAAAGTCTACTTTTTGGTTTATGACGGCATTGCTTAAATCATTCGTGTGCATAGGAATAATAACAAAAGTGTGGTTTGATATTTGAACCTTCAGCCAATCGGCGGTAGGTTGCCACTGTTTTATTGTTTCATCGGTAGAGCCGAGAGATAATACGCCTATTTTTACGGGCTGTACGGCTCCTATTGCCGTGGAAGCCGTAAGTATAAATAAAAAAATAATAAAAAGAAGATACCGTTTTTTTGACGGATTAACAGAGCTACTCATCGCCTCGTTCTATTTTGGCGCCTAGTTTAATCAGTTTTTCTTCCAATTTTTCATACCCTCTGTCTAAATGGTAGATTCTGTGTATTCTGGTTTTTCCGTCTGCTATTAAACCAGCTATTACGAGCGCGCTAGAAGCTCTTAAGTCGGTTGCCATTACGTCTGCTCCGGTCAAGTCCGTGGCGCCTGTTATGTATGCCGTGTTGTGCTCTAATCGTATATTTGCGCCAAGTCGTCCAAGCTCACTTGCGTGCATAAAGCGATTCTCAAAAAGCCTCTCTTCTATTATGCTTTCACCGTTTGCTTGGGTTGCTAGAGCCATAAATTGCGCTTGCATATCCGTCGGAAAGCCCGGAAATTCAGTAGTTACAATATGCATCGGTTTGATTTTTTTTGCAGGCTTGATGGTGATAGAGTTTTTGCCGTAGCCAAATGAAAAGCCGGCTTCTTGTAATTTGGCTATAAAGCTTTCCATGTGTGACGCGCAGACATTTTCCAGTGTAATTTCAGACCTTGTTATTGCTCCGGCGCACAAATACGTACCGGCTTCAATTCTGTCAGGGATAACTTCGATTTCTTCAAAAGGATAAAGTTCGCCGTTTGAACCGTTGATAATAATCTCATCCGTACCGATTCCTGCAATATCACATCCTGCCGCTCTTAGTACTTCACATATCTGCACAACCTCAGGCTCTCTTGCGGCATTGAGTATCTTTGTTGTACCATTAGCTAGTGCCGCCGCCATGACGATATTCTCAGTTCCTGTTACTGTGATTTTGGCGAAATCAATAACAGTTCCCTTTAATCCTCTCGGCGCTCTAGCCTCTATATAGCCGTTTTTTATCTCTATTTCGGCGCCCATTTCTTCTAACGCTTTTAAATGAAGGTCTACAGGGCGCTGACCTATCGCGCATCCACCGGGAAGACTGACATCGCATTTACCGAAACGCGCTAGAATTGGACCTAGCACCAATATTGACGCCCTCATCGTTTTTACAATATCGTATGTTGCAGTCGTTCCGGTTAGGGTAGCAGTATTGATATTTAGCGTATTTCCTTCAAGAGAGTGTTTGGCTCCTAGGTTGTCTAGTAATTTTAAAAATGTTTTTATATCTGCAACAGCCGGCATATTCGTGATTTTTACCGGTTTTGAAGATAGTATAGTGGAAGCCAGCAACGGAAGCGCCGCATTTTTAGCTCCTGATATTTTAACGCTTCCATGTAGCTTATTGCCGCCATAGATGTCTAGATAGTGCATTGTGTTCCTTGTGCGAATTGATGTTAAAATCGTACCCAAAACATCTTTGGAGTTTCTCTTGAAAAAAATTGTTATTTTAGATGCCAAAACATTGGGTAGTGTTGATTTGGAGCGCTTTAGGGCATTTGGCTCGTTATTGGTTTTTCAAACAACAACTGTGACTGAAGTATTAGATAGAATAAGCGAAGCCGATATAGTTATCACAAATAAAGTCGTTATAGGCAAAAATGAACTGTCAGCGGCAAAAAATTTAAAACTAGTCTGCGTGGCGGCTACGGGCGTAAATAATATTGACCTGATTGAATGCAAAAAACGAGGCGTTGCAGTTTGTAACGTGGTCGGATACTCGACAAGAAGCGTAGCGCAAATTACGTTTTCTTCGATTCTTTCATTTGTATCCAAAAGCTGTTATTTTGATAATTTTGTCAAGAGCGGCTCTTATGCAAAGAGTGATATTTTTACAGATTTAAGTAGAGAGTTTAGCGAAATAGCAGGCAAGAGATTTTGCGTCATAGGGCTTGGAAATATAGGTAAAAGTATCTACAAAATAGCAAAAAATTTCGGATGTAAGGTTTGTTATTATTCAACAAGCGGCGAAAATTCGCAAAAAGGCTATAAAAGAGTCTCTTTTGAGGATATGTTGGAGTGTGACATCATCTCTATTCATTGTGGGTTAAATGAAAAAACAAAAAATCTTTTTGACTCAGGCGCACTTGCTAGGATAAAAAAAACTGCTATTTTGGCTAACTTCGGCAGGGGCGGTATAGTATGTGAAAAAAGTGTAGCAGGGGCGATAGATGACAATCGTATAGGCGGTTATGTCACTGATGTTTTTGAAGCGGAGCCTATGATGAGTGATTCGCCGCTACTATCCGTAAAAAACCAAGACAGACTACTATTTACTCCGCATATCGCATGGGCTAGCAAGGAGGCTAGGGAGAGACTTGCGGAAAAAATAGCCAACAATATCAAGCGTTTTTTAAAGGGTGATACAAACGGTTTTATTCTATAGGTAATATATAAAGTTGAGACGGGTCAATACCGTCTTTTACTTCTTCCCAAAAAACCTATCAAAAAACCCTGCAATCTCTTTTTGAGCTGTCCTAGAAATAGCCAATGCGCCACTTGTTACATCTTTTGTGACCGTCGTTCCTGCCGCTATCATCGTGTTGTCCTCTAGCGTGACGGGTGCGACTAGTTGGGTATCGGAGCCGATAAAGACGTTTTTGCCTATTGTTGTTTCGTACTTTTTGACTCCGTCGTAGTTGCAAGTAATCGTACCTGCTCCGATATTCGTTCCTTCTTCGGCTGTGCAATCCCCAAGATAACTTAGGTGCCCAGCTTTTACGCCGTCAAGTCTTGCGTTTTTGCACTCTACAAAATTACCTATATGTGTATTTGTGAGTTTTGTTTTTGGTCTAAGTCTTGCCATAGGTCCGCAGTCAGAGTTTATCATAACAGCATCTTCTAGGATTGAGCCTGCTTTTACGGCAGAATTTTCTATGATGCTTTTGCCTTTGATGACACAGTGGCTCTCTACCTCACACTCACCGATGAATGTTGCGTCATAGTCGATATATGTCGTGTGAGGTAGCCTCATCGTGACACCGGATGCCATCCATTTTTTACGAATTCGATCACACATTATCTCTTCAGCATCGGCTAAGTCTATTTTTGAGTTTACGCCTTTGAACTCTTCTTCGGTAACTTCTACCCATTTTACGCTTTTACCGTTTTGTACGGCAAGTTCTATCAGGTCTGTCAAATAGTACTCTTTTTGAGCGTTTGTATTTGATAGTTTTGGCAGAAATTCCGCCAAAAATCGTCCGTCAAAGCAATATACGCCTGCATTTACGGTTTTTATTTCTTTCTCATTTGGAGATGCGTCTTTTTCCTCGACGATTTTTACTACGCTCTCTCCGTCCGTTACGACTCTACCGTATCCTGACGGATCGTTAAGTCTTATTGCCGTCATTACTACGTCTGCCGGAATCTCTGTTAGTCTCGCCATACTTTGGGCTTGTACGAGCGGCATATCACCGTTTAGCACAAGAACTCTTTCGTTTATCTCTCTGACCGCCATTACGGCTCCGCCGGTGCCTGGGTAGTTTATATGGTCTTGAAGCGAGTATTTTACGTCTTCAAAGTATGATTCCATTGTTTTTTGTACTTTATCGGCTTGATGAAATAGTACTACGTTTATATCGGATGAAAGTTTTTTTGCTTCGTTTATGGAGTGAAATAGCATCTCTTTGCCGCAGATTTTATGAAGCACTTTCGGCGACGACGATTTCATCCTAGTCCCTTGTCCTGCCGCCATGATAATTATAGATAAGCTCATAAAACTCCTTTTATTTTTCTGCTATTATGCTAACTAGCGAAGCGATACCTTTGTGCCCTTCGCCTTCGTCTAGATCTTCGTCTTTTGTATCTAGTTTCAAAACTTTAAATTTAGAGTGCACAAATACCCTTTCTAGTATTTTTGGGTCATATAGTAAATTTATATCTTTTGGTCCGCCGCTATTTTTGTTTAACTGCTCTTTTGTAAAAAACTGTCCGATAAATAGACCGTTTGTATTTAGTATGTTGAAAATTTTTACACAAAACAGCTTGAGTCTTTCGTACTCCAGATGCAAAAATGTACAAATTATCGCATCGTATTTTTCAGGCGACTCAAAATGAAAAATATCGGAATGAACAGTTTTGACCGTGACGTTTTTTTGTAAAGCCAGAGAGCTCGCTTTTTCCAGTCCTACATTTGATAAATCTACGCAAGTTACATCATGTCCGTGACTTGCCAAAAATACACCGTTTCGTCCTTCGCCCTCCGCAAGACAAAGTATTTTTGAGTTTGGCGTTATGCGGTAACTCTCGTTTTTGACAAATTTATTTGGCTCTTCGCCGTACAAAAATTGCTCTCCTGAGAATTTTTCATTCCAAAACTCGCTCACATTTACCGCCTTTGGCTATAATTACACAATTTTAACCAAGAGAGGCAAAAAATTGACTCATTTGTATGATGTAATAGTAGTCGGCGGTGGACACGCCGGGATAGAAGCAGTGCTGGCAAGCGCAAAGATGGGACATAAGACGCTTTTGTTGACTCAGCTTGTAGATAGGATAGGGGCGACTAGTTGCAATCCGGCAGTCGGAGGTCTTGCCAAAGGGCATCTAGTAAAAGAACTTGACGCAATGGGCGGTTTTATGGGTGAGGCTACTGATAGATGCGGCTTGCAGTTTAGAATTCTAAATGACACCAAAGGTCCAGCCGTCAGAGGCTCTCGCGCTCAGATAGATATGGACTCATATAACCATTTTGCCAAAAATATTATCTTGAATGCACAAAATGTAGAGACAAAACAAGAAACGGTTGTAGAGTTAATCATTGAAGATGAATGTGTAAAAGGCGTGATTACGGATATTTCAAATCGATATATGGCTAGCGCCGTGATTTTGACGACAGGTACATTTTTGGATGGTGTTATTCATATAGGCGAATTTCAAAAATCGGCAGGTAGATACGGTGAGTTTCCGGCAAACGGGCTCTCTGAGTCAATGAGAAGAGCAGGGCTTGTTATAGGTAGGCTCAAAACAGGCACTTGCCCTAGAATTTCGGCAAAGAGTATAGATTTTACAAAGCTTGAGCCTCAAGGTGGAGACGAAAAGCCTATACCATTTAGTATTCATACCGACAAAGCTACTTTTGCGCCAAGGCAACTACCGTGCTATATCGGATATACAAATACTACCACACACGAAATCATCCGTTCGAACTTTTATCGTGCACCGCTATTTTCCGGGCAGATTCAAGGTGTCGGACCGCGCTACTGCCCGAGTGTCGAGGATAAAATCAACCGTTTTGGTGACAAAGAGAGACATCATCTGTTTATAGAGCCGCAGACAAAAGAGGCTGATGAATACTATATCAACGGTATGAGCACGTCGCTTCCCGTAGATGTGCAAGTAGATATGATACGAAGCGTAGAGGGATTGGAAAATGCTGTTATAACCCGTTTTGGTTATGCTATCGAGTATGACTATATACAACCGACAGAGCTAAAACATAGCCTAGAGACCAAAAAAATCAGCGGTCTATACTGTGCAGGACAGATAAACGGCACAACTGGATATGAGGAGGCGGCGGCACAGGGTATGATGGCTGGGATTAATGCGGCTTTGAAACTGCAAGGCAAAGAGGCGTTCGTACTAGGTCGAGATGAGGCATATGTAGGCGTTCTTATTGATGATCTTGTGACCAAGGGTACAAACGAGCCGTATCGTATGTTTACCTCGCGTGCAGAGTATAGGTTGCTTCTCAGGGAGGACAATGCGGATATTAGACTATCGCATTATGGGCACTCGTTTGGACTATTGGATGAAGACAGTTTTGCAAAGGTAGTTCGCAAAAAACTGACTGTTTCTAGATTGGTGGAAGATTTTGAGAGTAGATATTTTACAAGCAACAAAGAAAACTTGGCTTTGCTAGAGGTTTTGGGGGAAGAGACGGTATCTGATAAGGTGCTGTTTGTGCATCTGCTAGGTCGAAGTTCGATGAATACGCATAAACTAGAAAAAATAGCGCCTGAAACAGTTGGGTTGGATGATGAGACAAAAGAGTTGCTTCTTACCGAGTGCAAGTACTATTATTATGTCAAAAAACAAGAGAAACAAATCGACAAGATGAAAAGATACTCAAAAGTAAAAATTCCTAGCGACTTTGATTATTCCGGTGTAAGCGGACTTAGCAACGAAATAGTAGAGAAACTATCCAAAAATCAGCCGGTTTCACTTTTTCATGCCGGCGAAATCAGTGGAGTAACCCCTGCGGCATTGGATGCAATACTGATGAAATTGTCGCTTGGTGTAGGGAATAATAAAAAGTGATACTAGGTTGGTAAGTATGAGCCTGCTACAATAAAAGGGTGCTAGGACTACAAAATGAACTTTTGAGTTTGAGGATTGTCTTGGGAGTGCATGTGTCTTTCCTTTGGTGTAAAATACATTATCGGATTGACACTAAATTTTAACGATCTCAAAAGATATTAATCACATCTTTACATTTATAGAATTTATCTGCTACAATTTTGCCATCATACAAAAAGGAGAGATTATGAAAAGTCATACAATGCCTATTTCAATACCAAGATCGGATGTCAATATCGCGAGTCTCTCTCTCCTCCTTCTGCCACTACTGTAATTTCCACTTTTTAATTTCTTTTTAATTTTTAGTTTTGCCATTTATGGCGTGATACGTCCGCATTCTGGCATATTTACCGCTATTTTTCTGTCTTGTAAAAGATAAGTTTTTCGCTTTATTACATGAGTTATAGCGGTTAACGCAGCAAAAAGGGGCTTTGCTCATTTTGTGTTCTAAGAAGAGAAGGATTCCTATGCATACACATACGAAACATATACCGTATAAGACGGTAAATTCTGACAAAATAAATAGCACGTGGCAGCCGCAAGCCTATGCGGTATATTCGCACGGTCAAACTGTTTGGGCAAAAGAGTTGATTGAGAAAATCGGGATTAATGGTGATGAATCGATTTTGGATGTTGGATGTGGAGATGGGAAAATTACCGACTATTTGAGCGCTTTGACACAAGGCAAAGTAGTCGGAGTTGATTTGAATGCTGATATGATTGCTTTTGCACAAGCGACATTTGAAAGAGCTATATTTATGCAGATGGATGCTCAAAAGCTGGAGTTTGAAGAGCGTTTTGATATTGTATTTTCCAATGCGGCACTTCATTGGGTAAGCAATCATGAGGCTGTTGTAAGCGGTATTTATCGAGCATTAAAGCCAGGCGGAAAGGCAATTTTGCAGATGGGCGGCTATGGAAATGCTCATGAGATTTTTGATGCTTTGGAGAGCGTGGTTAGCGAGTTTTTGGAATATTTCGACGGGTTTGTATCACCGTATACATTTTGTTCAGATAGTACATATGAGCAGTTGCTTGAAAATGCAGGATTTAGCCGATACCGAGCGGAATTGATTCCAAAAGATATGATACATACGGATACGGTCGCATTTCGTGGATGGTTAGAGACAACTTGGTTTCCATATATTCAGCGTATACCGGAAGAAATGCGAGAAGTTTTTATACGCAGATGGATGGAGGCTTATATTACACTTCATCCGTTAGATGAAGGAGGTAGAATTCATATATCGATGATTCGACTTGAAATTAAAGCCGAAAAAGGAGAATGATAATGACGGAGATATTTTTCATTTACTACATTGCTTTGGGATTACTAGTCGGATTTATGGCGGGACTTTTAGGAGTCGGCGGCGGCGGTATTATGGTGCCGATATTTGCAGTATTGTTTGCTATGCAAGGGTTCGCCCATGATGGAGTTATGCACATGGCGCTGGGAACATCGATGGCGACGATTATATTTATATCGTTTTCGAGCATGAGAGCGCACTACAAAAAGGATAATATCGAGGTGCCGATGGCACTTCGGATTGCAATCGGTGTTTTAGTGGGAACATTTGCCGCGACATTTGTCGCTTCGTATCTCAAGGGAGTCCATCTGGCACTATTTTTTAGTGCTTTTATGAGTTATGTCGCATATAAGATGTTCGCAAAAACGCACTATTACTATAATGCAAATCAGCATGGTACATATGGAAACATCGCTTGTGGTACTTTTATCGGGGCTATTTCTGCTCTAGTCTCTATTGGTGGCGGATCGCTTAGCGTACCGTATCTGATGCATCAAAATTTTAATATCAAACGTGCCGTCGGAACGTCGGCGGCGATAGGATTTCCGATTGCGATTTCTGGGACACTGGGGTATTTACTCAACGGTTGGAGTCATACCGATTGGAGTCAATTTGTCATCGGCTATATCTATGTGCCGGCGGTCGTATTGGTCGCGATTAGCAGTGCGTTTACGGCACCTCTTGGGGTCAAATATGCAACACAGCTTCCGACCGATAAGCTCAAAAAAATTTTTGGGCTATTGGCGGTGGCATTGAGTATTAAAATGCTTTTTTCGGTTATTTAAACTATGATTGATCACAGCTTCAAAAGAATAATCTTGTTTAATAGTTAGCTATCGAATATTTTTAACGAAATTAGAAAATATGTAAAAGGAATTACTATCATGAAGACAACAGCTACATATTGGAATCCACTTGCTCAAATCAATCATGATAAATGGGAAGAAATACAAGGATCAAACGGCAACCTTCTTCAGCTTACCTTGGCATTTGATGAAAAATCAGGCGACTACACTAGATTGACAAAATTCAAAGATGGATACTGTACCATGTTGTATGGCGCAAAAAGTCATGCCTACCCTGAAGAGATTTTTGTTATACAAGGGAGACTTTTTGATGAAACATTTGGGGTATGGCTTGAGACTGGATATTATGCTAGTCGCCCTCCGTATGAAGTGCATGGACCATTTATGGCTGACGGAGATGTAATTATTCTAGAAATGTCCTATCCTGGTCAGAGTATTAAAATATAACTTCTAGAGGTGATGTTTTATGTATCACCTAGACTAAAAGCTAGGATTGAACAGAAAAATTAACTTTTAGTTTTATATCCTGCACTTGCTGTCGGATACAAGAAAGATTGACGACCGACAAAATAGTTTGACAATAAAATCAATTAGTGCTGGTCTTTGGGAGTTCAACCCTGAATACGGCGCCCTCGTCATTGTTGTGCGCGGTTATGGTTCCGTTCATGTGTCTTTCTACTATCTCTTTTGACATATATAGCCCTATGCCTACACCTTTGCCTTGCTCTTTTGTCGAGTAGTAAGGCTCAAAAATTCTCTCGATGACATTTGGAGGAATACCGCCGCCGTTATCGGAAATTTCTATGACTACATGGCTTTTGTTGTCCGTTGTTGAGATTTTTACTACTCCATTATCTTTGTTTTTGCTATTGTTGATTGCGTCTTTTGCATTTGATAGGATGTTCAAAATCACCTGTCCAAGTTCTCCTTCAAAACCAAAGAACCGATATTTGGGTGTTTTGTCAAATTCTATTTTTATGAAATTATTTTTAAACTGAGCCTCTACGATATTGATAGTTGAAGCGATGACATCTTCGATAAAAAACTCTTTTTTTTCTTTGTTTGGCTTGAAAAAATTCCTAAAATCGTCAATTGTCGAAGAGAGTCTTTTTATCGTATTCATGGAGTCTTTTTGGAATTTATCTATGTAGTTATCGTCTAGTTCGTTGAATTGTTTTGCGTATGATATATCTTGTATCGACAAGCCTAAAGAGTTTAGCGGTTGTCTCCACTGGTGCGCTATTGCCCCTATCATTTCGCCTAATGCCGCTAGTTTGTTTTGTTGTAGCAACATATGTTCTTGTTCTATTCTCCTGTTTGTTTCGGTTTCTACGAGGGCTTTTAGATTTTTATTTAGTTCTTCTAGTTCATTTGCTTGTATTTTTAGTTGTTCTTGTTGGATTGCGCTTTGGTTGATTTTTTCTTTTAGCGAGGATACCATTTTTGCAAATACGATAGCTAGTCTATTTACCTCATTGTCGTTTTTTGTCGTTTCTATTTTTACATCTTCGTTGCCTTCACTTATCTTTATGGCGGCAGCTGAGAGTTTTTCCATTTGCGTGAGCATGCTTTTTATGGCTAGATAGGCTAATAATCCTCCTATAAAGATGGCTATAAATATATAAAACAATCCATTTTTATAAATTCTGTTTAATTCGGCTTTTGTGGCGGAATTGTCTATGATGACTCTTACATAGCCGACGGTATCTGTTCCGACTTTGATAGATGAGATTGTATCTACTACGTTGTCATGTTCCAAAAGGACGATTTGTTGTTTGTTGTTTTTGATGGAAGCGCTCAAAACAAGCGAGATATTGTCGTCCATAATCTTAAAAAGAGAGTTTGTATCAGTGCTGGCTTTTATGACGCCGAATCTATCCATTATGTAGATATTGTTTACCATATTTGCTTTTTTGGCGGTTGAAATCAGTTCCGATAGGGCATTTAAATCATTGCTAATTAGCCATGAAGGCGCATTTGCGGCTATTGTAGCAACAAGAGTGTTTGCGGTTTCTCTTATATGCTTTTTGGTCGAGTTGATCTGAACATAACTGATGTCTACTATTACAATGCCTATCAATATCGTATGCAAAAGCATTACGCTTGCTATGATTCTTGCCTTGAAAGTATTTGGAATCAGCTTCATGCGATTTTTCCGATTAGTGACAGTTCTGACGGGTCGCATATCTCTTTTTTGAATCGGCTCATAAATACGTCGACTATCTCATATTCTTGTTTGTTTGACGGCATAAAACCGTCAAAGCTACCGTTTTCAAGCAGTTTTTTTCCATCTTCCGTATGATTTAGGTTTAGGAGTAGTTTCACAACCTCTGATACGATTTCTTTTTGCACATCGCTTCTAGCAACAATAGCATTGTTAATAAGCGGTTTTGTTTTTGCTATAACAACCATTTCAGAGGCTTTTTCAGGGTTATTTTTGCACCACGCTCTCCAAGGCGGCGCCCATGTAGCGGCGGCTAAAGTAGATTTTGAATAAGCGTTAAGGATTGATGAATATTGAGAGCCTACAAAATACATCTTTATATTTTTTTTGACGTCTATACCGTTTTCTTGCAAATACAACAAAGGCATCATTGTTGCGGCAAGAGCTGTTGGGGCGGGAAAACTGATGGAATGACCTTCTAGTTGCTTAATATTCGTTATATTATTGTCTTTTCTCGTTACTATAATACCTCTAAAGTCGCTATCCGGAACTATTTTTGCCAAAACGTCGTATCCGTATGAAATTGAGCGAAGTGCTTGATAAGGATTTGGCAGGGCAAACTCAAACTCTCTATTATAGAGTTTGCGCTCAAAATCTGCATAGTCCCTAGATGCTTCTAGCAAAAATTTGATATTTTTGATATTTTTCTCTAGGATATTTATTATTGGTTGGTAGATTTTGTGCATATCAAGCGGATTGAGATAAGGATGTATTCCAAACCGAAATATCTTATCGGCGCTATTGCTCAGGTGCGCTATGTAGTCGACGGCTTTGTTTCTTTCTAAATCGCATCCGGTTAGCGCCAGAGAGGCAAAACAAAGCAGAAGCGTACGTCGATCCATTGTTCTGCCCCTCCTTTTTAATATGCCATTCTCTTAAAAAATAATAGCATATTTGTTTGAGAAGAGTGCAAAATGTTATTAAAAAAATCTTATTAAGCTTGATTTTGTTAAATTCAGTTAGGTTGTTACATATAGATTTGATTGATAGTATAAGGACTGGAAGAAGTAATGATAAAAGTTAACGTAGCTCACTCACCGGATGCGGACGATATTTTTATGTACTATGCCATCCGCTTCGGGTGGGTAGGGCTGGACGGTGTACGCTTTGATAATATAGCGCTTGATATAGAAACGCTAAACGAGGGCGCTTTAAAAAATGAATACGAAGTGTGTGCGATAAGTTTTGCTCTTTATCCAAAAATTCGTGATGAATATGCGCTTCTTAGAACAGCCATGAGCTTTGGCGAGGGATATGGTCCAAAGCTTGTCAAGCTAAAGGATAAGAAGCTAAAAAGAAATTTCAAAGTAGCTTTAAGCGGAGCCACTACTACAAATGCGATGTTATTTCGAATGGCTTATCCGGAAGCTCGTATTTCTTATATGAATTTTTTGGAGATTGAACAAGCCGTACTGGATGGAACCGTTGATGCGGGAGTATTGATACATGAGGCGATTTTGACATACTCCGATAAGCTTGAGGTTGAGCGTGAGGTTTGGGATATTTGGGTCGAGTTTAGCGGCGGTGATTTGCCTCTGCCTCTAGGCGGAATGGCTATTCGACGTTCAATGCCTCTGGTGCGCGCTATAAAATGTGAAGAGATATTGACAAAAGCCGTAAGAGTCGCCGAGAATAATAAGAAACTTTTGTCAAAAATGCTAAACGAGAGAAATCTTATCCGTGTGGACGAGACAAAGTTGGAAAAGTATCTATCGCTTTATGCAAACGAGCGCTCTATCGAAATGGACGATATAGCAAAAAAAGCGATAGACAAACTATTTGAAATAGGCTACAAAAATGGCTTTTATGACCAATTTATCAAGTGTGAAGATTATTTATTGCCGAAAGAGTACAACGATTTGAGGTACTCATAGGATTATTATTTATCATCACCGTAATATTTTACTAGGTAGTTTATGATGACTTGTTGCTCTTCTTTTGGGATTGGAGCTTTAAACTCGTCAACCATTTTTTTGACCGTACCGGTCCAATACGGCCTGCTTCTCTTGCCTTGATTTAATATGTATCCAAATGAGTGGCAAATAAGACAATATTGAGCTACGGTTTCGTAGTGGTCTTTTTGAACCATGGGGTAGTCGTAATAAGGCATTTCGATTGGTTTTTCTATTTGTGCATTTAGCGTTATCGCCATAAAAGTGATGGCAAAAAGTATAATTTTTCTCATTGTTGCCTGCCTTACACTATTTTAACATTTACGCTATCAACTGCGTTGTATTGGTAACCACCGGCATTCCAACCGATTTCATCAGCCATCGGCTGTATTCTACCGATTCTATTGATGGCTCTGACCATTATCGTAAAGTCGCCTTTTGTCTTTGCGGGCCACTCGTATACCCATTTTCTAAAAGAGTATTTACCGCTATCGCTTTCGAGTTTCGTAGCAACCCAAGTCTTGCCTTTGTCTAGTGAAATCATAACTTCTTTGATTCCGTGTCCTTCGTCGAAAGCTACGCCTTGCACTAGTACCTTACTGCCTTTTTTGATTACCGTGTTAGGCGTAGGATAGCCTATGACTGATTTTACTTTCATTTCAGCTATCGGTTTTCTTTTGTACTCAACATCCGAACCCGGAACGATACACTCACAGTCGTTATTTGGAACAGTATAGGCTACGTCCATAAAAAACGTATTTTTGTATTTATTCAAAACAGTGATTTCCGAGAGCATTTTGACCCAGCTGTCGGAGAAATGACCAGGTATTACCAAACGAAGCGGAAAACCGTTTAGATACGGCAAATCTTCACCGTTCATAGAGTAGGCGACTATAATATTATCTTTCAACGCTTCGTCTATCGGTATCTCTCTGACGAACTTCGGGGTTACGTCGAGAGCAGGTTTTTCGAGCCCGTTTACTCCTATCCACGTACTGGACTCTTTCACTCCCGCTTTGTTCAAGAGGTCTTTTAGTCTAACGCCTCTCCATATAGCGCACCCCATTGCTCCGTGACCCCATTGTACGCCATGCGTCGGCGATGTGTAAAAACTCCTACTATTCCCTCCGCATTGTAATACGGAAGTAATTTCTACAGGTTCAAATTTTGATTTTAAATCGTCCAAGCTAAGACTTAGAGGTGTGTTGACATTTCCTTTGACCTGTAATTTAAAAGTCGATAGGTCTATGAAGGTAGGAATATCAGGCATATGCCATCTGACAAAAAACTGGTCGTTTGGCGTTATCGTTTGAGTAAATAGATCTCTTGGCGACTCTAATAGCGGCGGTCTGTCTGATATTGTTTTTAACGGTTTCTTTTGTGGAAAAGCTATCATTGGCGGTGCAAACTGAGCATTATCGGCTATGATTTCGTTTTTATTGTTTTTTCCAAATAAGCCTACTGCCGTCATGGTTAGACCGAGTCCCAAGAATTTTCTACGTGAGCTTTGGGTCATCTCAAATCCTTTTTTTGCTGATTTTATACCGGAAATATATCATTTTATTCATAAACAGTAGCTTATTAAAAATAAATATTTAAACAATTTTATTTATTAAATATGATTAAAAACTATGCTTCTTGTTAACTGTTTGGGTGAAAGATATTGTGAATTTATATTGGTGATTATGTTTAAAAGTCAGGACAGACTTTATTTTTGCCTTTATGCTTTGCTTCGTATAGCATTTCGTCGGCAATTTTGAGCATACCTTCAAATGTATTCGCTATTGTCGCGCAAATACCTATTGATACGGTGTAGCGGATTTTTATGCCTTCTTCTATTTTGACGGCTTTTTGAGCTATGGAGTGTCGCAGTTTTTCAAATACTTGGAAAATATTTTGATCCGCAACGTTTGTTAGAACTATACAAAACTCTTCTCCTCCTATTCTGGAGACTATGTCAGAGCTTCTGAACGTCTCTTTTAACGTATGTGCAAGGCTTCTTATAATTATATCGCCGGCATCGTGACCGTAAGTATCGTTTATGGTTTTGAAATCATCTATATCTATCATGCCGACTACGTAGTCTAAATTTCCTCTTACTGCATTTGCATGAAAAATATTCATCGTATCCATCAAATATCGTCGATTGTACAGCCCCGTAAGATAGTCGGTGTGCGCCATCTGCTTTTGTGTGTCTATTAGTTCTAGGTATTCAAGCGTATTGTTGACTCTGCATATCAGCTCTTCTCTGGAGAAAGGTTTTTTGATAAAGTCGTTTGCGCCGAATTTTAAGAATTTCTCGGTTGTAATGTCATGCCCTTCCGAGGATACGGCTATAATTGCCAATTCATCTTTTTGACGCATTTCTCTTAGCTTGGCCGTAAGCTCAAATCCGTCCATTACCGGCATAATATAATCTGTTACAACTAGTTTTATTGTATTGTTTACGTCTTGAGTTATTATGTCTAGCGCCTCTTGTCCGTTTATTGCTGTTTTTACGGTAAATAGTTGGTTCTCAAGTATATTTTTGTACATCTCTCTATATACCATAGAATCTTCGGCTATTAGTACTGTCATTTCAGAGTTTTTTATTAGAGCGTGAATATTTTTTGCCAGATGGTTATAAATATCCATACTTAGTTTCAGAAGGTAATCTATATTGTCAATATTACTTAGCTTCTGTCTTAGAGCATCGTCTATCGTATCCAAAAGTAAAATTGTAGGCAGGTTCTTTTCGGCAACTTTCGCCAAAAAAGCGTCTATATTTATATCGTTAAGATTTGTATCTGCTACACAGATGAAGTAGTCGTTTTTGTTTATTAGCTCTATTGCTTGGGAGATATTTGGGACGCTTCTGGTTTCTATGTTTCCGACCCTCTTCAAAAGAAGTTCGGAAACTAGTTTGGCAATCGATACGTCATTTTCTATAAAAAGAATTTTTCTCACTTTAGCTTTTTCTCAACAAAATTAATCCATCTGCCTTCTGAGATAAGTAGGAATCTCAAGTTCATTGTCATCTAGGTCAAGATTGTATCCGCCGCTAACCTTTCTAATAATTCTAGCCGGCTGAATAATTCTTTCGCTACTGTTTGAGTCCATTGAGGCGATACCCATCGGCTTGCTTGACGTATTATTTGCTTGTCTTTCAAAGCCTGTAGCTACAATCGTAACGACAACTCTGTCAGGACTAATGCTAGGATTGGTAGTCGTACCGAATATAATATCGGCGCTATCGTCCGCGCTTTCATAAATTACGTTCATTGCTTGTTGAAGTTGAACTAGAGGATATTCAGGATGTATAGCAAAATGAACAAGTACGCCCATGGCGCCGTTTATAGAAATATTATCAAACAGTGGTGATTCTATTGCATTTTTTACAGCTTGGTAAGCCGCATCGTTTCCGCTACCGTCGCCTACACCCATCAGCGCCATACCTTTATTGCTCATAACCGTAGACAAGTCGGCAAAGTCTATATTTATGTCGCTTTCTCCATGAGAAAGAATGACGCCGCTTATTCCGGTTACGGCGCGAGCCAATACGTTATCTACGACTCTAAAACTCTCTCTGACACCCATATTTTTGTCGACGATTGCTAACAATTTGTCATTTGGAATTACGACTATAGAATCACAAACGTCTTTGATTCTCATCATAGCTTCGTCGGCATATTTTTTTCTTTTCGGACCTTCAAAAACAAACGGTTTAGTTACAACGGCTACGGTTAAAGCGCCGACTTCTTTTGCGGCTTGAGCTACGACTTCTGCGGCTCCAGTTCCAGTTCCTCCGCCTAACCCCGCGGCTACAAATACCATATCAGCGCCTTCTAATGCGGCTTTTATGTCTTGGTAGCTTTCTTCTGCCGCCGATCTTCCTATTTCAGGTTTCATACCGGCGCCGAGACCTTTTGTGAGTTTAAGACCTAGCTGAACTTTTTGTGGTGCTAGAGATGTGTTTAGGTGCTGAGCATCCGTATTTGCCGCGATTAAATCCACACTTGTAACATTCTCGTTTACCATATGATTAATCATATTTGTACCGCCGCCGCCGACACCGATGATTTTTATTTTTGCTCCGAGATTTGTTCTGACCTCTTCGATTTTAAATAGTCCGTTCATATTTGTCCTTTGCCGAAGTTAAAATAACTGTGTAGCCCAGCGCCACATTTTTTTGAATGGATTAGAGACTCCACCGTCTTTTCTTTCTGGAAAATCAATATGTCTCGTCAGATTTTCTACCGCCTCTTTTTTTACCGATTTGTCTAACAGCTTGTCTTGAGATGACTTTGACCCTTTCGAGTCGCTAGCCCTACTATCGCCAACTCTAGGATAGTTGTCGAATTCTGCACCGGCATTATCGGCAAAAGGCTGTTTTGCACTAGCTCCATTACCTTCAATATCTTTGTATCGAAGATTTTTATTTGAATCTATCTCATAGAGAGTATGTTTGCCTGATGCGTATAGTATAAGCCCTATAACGGTTGAAAAAGAAGGGTCTTTTAATGTGTCAAATAACCCGTCGGTATCGTTTGGTCTAGCAAATCTAACCGGAAGACCGTCAAAAACGGCCACCGCCAAATCCCTGAGCCCATCAAGTCTAGTCATACCGCCGGTAAATACGACTCCGGCTCCTAGTGTGTTTTTGAAGCCGCTTTTTTCAAGCGATTTTGCCAAAATCATTAAAGTCTCTTCAGACCTTGCATAAATGACGTTTGAGACAATTTCCAAAGAGACTTCTTGTTGTTCGTTTTCATTGCCGACTATCGGAAGCTCTATAACTTCATTTGAAGTTACGTTTAGGGAACCGTATTCTATTTTTACATTTTCCGCATCTCTCAACGGTGTGTGCAACGCCATTGATAAGTCGTTTGTGATATGTGCCGAGCCGACTGCTAAAAAGTCGTTAAACCTAATAGAGTTACCGTAGTGTACGGCAATATTACTTGTCGCCCCTCCTATGTCTATAACGGCAACGCCAAGTTCTTTTTCGTCATCCTGTAACACGGCTATAGAAGAAGCATAAGCGCTAAGAACTATATTTTCTATCTCTATGCCGGCTAGTTTTACAGCTTTTCGTAGATTTTCCAGACTTGATTTTTGCGCGGTTACTATATGAACGCTGACTTCTAATCTGTTTCCGCTCATATCGATAGGGTCTTCGATAAAATCTTGATCGTCTATTTTGAAATTATAAGGCAGTACGTGGATTGTCTCATAGTCGTTTGCAATGTTGGCATTATAAAGTGCAGTTTGTATTGCTCTATTAATCTCTTTGTGTGTTATCTCCCTGTTCGGTACGTTTACGATTCCGTGTGAGTTAATACTTTTCGTGTATGCGCCTGATATAGATACGACTGCTTTGGTTTGTTCTGCTCCGGCAATTCTTTTTGCATCGCTTACTGCAGTTTTTATTGATCTTGAGGCTAGCTCTATATTTGTGATTGCGCCTTTTTTGAGACCGTTTGATCTTGTTATGCCTGTTCCCGTTATTTGAGGAACTCCGTCTCTTAGTTCGGCTATAACTGCACAAGTCTTAGTAGAGCCTATGTCAATGGCGAGAATTGTCGATTTGTTTTGTAAGCTTTCCATTTGTCCTATCTAAAGTTTAGTTTTTCAAAACATCCATATTAATTTTGACCTCATATCTTTTTTTGAGGTTTTCCAAAACGCCTTCATTGACTATTGAAGCTTTGAAAGACTCTATATTTGCAGATAGAAACTCTTTTTTTGCTTCGTACTCAGCTTGGTCAAGCAACTTCTGTTCCGAAATTTTGTAAAGTACCGCTTTATCGGTAAACATTATAAAACCAGTATCGTTTTTGCTTTGAAATAGGTCATTCAAGAACTTTTGTGCCTCCTCAGGCTGTAAAAACACGACCTTTTTAGCATCAGCCTTAGATATATAACCTATATCGACACCTTTGAAGTTTTTTGATTCTTCTTTTGCTATTTGTTTTAGGCTTACTAGGGCTTTTTCTCTTTTTAACATTTCCGTTGCCATCGGTTTGGCTTTGTCAAAAGGTAGTGGCTGTGCGCTATGAATATTTGTTACGTTTGCAAAAATATAGCCGTATGCCGTCTCTATAGGTTTTATATTTCCCGGTGCGGTTAGTTTGTATAGTTCTTGTGAAAATTCTATAGGAAAAGATGGAGTGTCTATCGGTGTATTCGTGAATTTGGTACCGTTTATTTCATTCTTTTTTAGCGCTACAAATTTTTTCAAAGCATCTTTTTTTGCTTTTTTCTTGCTCTCTTCCATGTCGACAAGCTTTCTTGCTTTTTCATAGCTCATTTCCGTACCGTTTTGTTCTCTGAAATTTGAACCATATTCGACAAAAGCTTTTTTGAGTTCATCTTCGCTATTTTTGAAGTCCGATGCTTTTACGGACATAATTTCCAAATCGTATGAAGGCTTGGACGTAAAGTTGTTTTTGTTCTTTTCCCAGTACGCTTTGATTTCGTCTTCGCTTACAGCTACTTTTACATCTGAAAGCTTGAGTACTTTTACCTCTAGTTTATCGGAGCCGAAACTAGCATTTGCAATTGCTCTACTTTCTAGCGGAGCCACTTTAGGTTTTAAAAATTCAGATATTTTTTGAATTAAAAGATACTTTTTGAGCCCGGCTTCGTACTCTTTTGAGTCAATTCTGTTTTCTTTTAGTGTATCTAGGTATTTTTGTTTGCTAAACACGCCGTTATTTTGAAAAAATCTCATAGCCGCTATTTTTTCGGCAACTTCTTCATCAGAGATTTGTAAATCAAATTCATTTGCGAAGTTTTGTAGCAAAGCTTGGTTAATCAAAGATTGTAAAGCCATATTTTGAATGCCTAGTTCTTTTGCCTCTTTTTCGCCCAGTTTACCGCCCAGCATCTTGTTGTAGTTATTAAATATTTGTGAATAAGCCGAAGAAAGTTCATTTTTTGTAATTTTAACCTTACCGACCGTGCCTATATTGTTTGAAAGAGAGCCGTAGTTATAGCTTCCCCAACCGACAAAACCTGCCCCTACGAAAGCTATGGTGCTAATCCAGATTGTTACTACGAGGTATTTACGATGCCTTTGCATCCAAGTAATCATATATTGAAACCTTAATTTGAGTTGAGGGATTTTATATAAAAATGGTTTAAAATACGCCAAAAATAAGGACTTTGTTTGGGTTTAGTTGATAGAGATTTGAGTTGTGTTTGGCATCCTTGTATGCAGATGAAGGATTTTGAGACATTATCTCTAATACCTGTCAAGTTTGCAAAGGGTGTTTGGCTCGAGGATTATGAAGGAAATAGATACATAGATGCGATTTCTAGCTGGTGGGTAAATTTATTTGGACACTCGAACGAATATCTAAATTCAAAATTAGTAGAGCAGGCAACAAAGTTTTCGCATATTATGACCGCAAATTTTACGCACGAACCGATGATTAGGCTTTCTGAAAGACTTTGCGCTCTGAGCGGACTTGATAAAGTATTTTTTGCCGACAATGGCTCAAGCGCGATAGAGGTTGCTCTAAAAATGGCTTTTCAGTATCATAAAAACAGTGGCGAGACAAAGAAAAAATTTATCTGTTTTGAAAACTCTTATCACGGCGAGACGATAGGCGCACTTAGCGTAGGTTCCGTCGGGCTGTACAAAAAAACATTCGAAGAGTTGCTTTTTGATGTTTTAATAGCAAAAATACCTAGCGACAAAAGCAATGAACAAACGGATGCGGCATTGGTAGTTTTGGAAAATATACTCAAGCAAAATATTGACGAGTGCTGTGCAATCATTATGGAGCCTTTGGTGCAGTGCGCCGGCGGTATGCAAATGCATTCGGCATCTTTTGTAAAAGGTGTTAGAGAGCTTTGCGATAAATACGGCGTTGTGCTAATACTAGACGAAGTTGCGGTAGGATTTGGTAGAACAGGCACCATGTTTGCTCATGAACAGGCTCGTATCAAGCCTGATATTTTATGCCTATCAAAAGGTATTACCGGCGGATATATGCCATTATCGGTCGCTTTATGCACAAATAAAATCTATGATGTTTTCTATGATGATTACGTAAGCGGAAAAGCTTTTTTACATTCTCATTCATATAGCGGCAATGCTTTGGCTTGCGCAGTCGCAAATGGGGTATTAGATATTTTTGAAAATGACGATATTCTAGGAAGAATAGCCTATAAATCGGCAAGAATGGGGACTAGATTGTCGGAATTATCCAGTACGAAAGGTGTGTTAAATATTAGGCAGACGGGTATGATTTGCGCCGTAGAGTTAGATACTACCGAGCGAATAGCACCGAAAGTATTTGAGTTTGCATTGCGGAGAGGCGTTTTTTTGCGTCCTTTGGGAAATATTATTTATGTGATGCCGCCGTATGTTATAAATGATGAGGAGATTGATTTGATTTTTGATGTTATTCGTGATTTTGTTGGTTCTTTGTGAGCGAGATGATTCCTCATATTCCGGTGCTTTTAAATGAAGTTTGCGAGGCATTTAAGAATATAAAAAACGGCACGATAGTAGATGCCACTTTGGGTTATGGCGGGCACACGGAAGCGCTGTTATCTGGAAATATAAAGATGTTTTGCATAGATAGGGATGCCGAAGCGATAGCGTTTAGTAAAAAGCGATTGGCAAAATATGACGGTAGGGTGACATTCTTTCATGGTGATTTTGGCTCGTCCATATCTCATGCGCCTGACGATGTCGCGGGAATTTTGGCAGACATCGGCGTCTCATCGCTCCAGCTCGATAAAAATGAGCGTGGATTCGGGTTTGAAGGTGAAACGCTGGATATGCGTATGGACGGCACGCAGGAGTTTTCAGCATACGAAGTTGTCAATGGATACTCGGAGAGTGAACTAGCTCGCATAATTCATGAGTATGGTGAAGATAGATTCGCCAAAAAGATAGCTTCTCTCATCGTAAATACTCGCAAAAAAGCCAAAATAGAAAGTGCGAAAGAGCTTGCAGAGCTGATTTCCAAAAACGTCCCAAGAGGTAAAATACATCCCGCGACGCTGACTTTTCAGGCTATTAGAATCGAAGTCAACGATGAACTAGGGCAGTTAAAAAATCTACTGGAAGGCGCAAAAAAAATAGCCAAAGAAGGAACTATTTTGGCGATTATTTCGTTTCACTCTCTGGAAGATAGAATTGTAAAGCAGGTATTCAAAGATTGGAGCAGGGAGTGTGTCTGTTCGTCAGATGCGTTTCGCTGTGAATGTGGCGGCAACAATGCTATAGGCGAGGTGGTCACAAAAAAACCGATAATAGCAAGCGATGATGAGGTAAAATCAAATCCTAGATCTAGAAGCGCAAAGCTTCGGATTTTTAGGTTTTTTTGAGAGGTTTTGAGTGCAGGGTAAATTAGATTTTGATAATTTAGAATTACAAGAATTAGAGCCTAGTAAGTTCGATAAAAATGAGCTTTTGCATGATATAGATTCACTTCATTATGAGGAAAAAGGGCTGGGGCTTAAGACCGTATTGCTTGGTGTTTCTGCTATGATTAGTATGGTTGCTATCGTTTTTCCGAAGATTTATATCAACTCCAACATATACTATATGAGCTTGGAGCTCAATACTTTGTATTCAAACGATAAATCTCTCAGGGAAGAACAGAGGTTTTTGAAACAAAAACTAGAAGGCGTTAAATATCAGCAAGATATTTTGAATGCCATTCGCTAATTTTTAATATTAAAAGGTTTATAAATGAGTCAGTTTTTTGCAGAATACGCCAGATTGGTTGTATTTTTCCACGTTATTTTTGCGATTATTTGGATTGGCGGCATGATAGTCGTAAGATTTGCCGTGCATCAAGGTCTAGGCGGGATAGAAGACAAAGGCGTCAGGCTGGGCACTACTATAAAAATATTGGATAGATTCTTCAAAATGATTATCGGAGCCTTGACTATTATGGCCGTTACGGGATTTATTATGCTAAAAGCTAGCTCTTTTCCGCCTGCTATGGCGGTTTTGGCGCATGTCAAAACTCAGATTTGGACGGTAATGACGGTGGTGTTTGGCTATATCTATTATCGTTTCGCAAAGGCAAAAGACTCTTATGCTAGCGGTGATTTAGCTATGACTACGGCGTTTTTGGCGCCGATACCGAAATATCTGATACTCGTAAATATTTCACTAGGTCTTTTGGCGGTGCTTTTTGGCGTTATACTTAGGGGTTATTGATTGCTGATACTTGCTTCATCATCTCCGACGAGGGCAAAAATATTGAGCGGTTTTGGCATAGAGTTTGTTCAACGCTCGGTTGATTTTGATGAAGACGCAGTTACGGCTTCTTCGCCGATAGAGTTTGTATATATTGCTACTAGCGGCAAGATGAGAGCGGCAAAGACTGCTTTTGGGGCTTCAATTCCTCTGCTATGCGCAGATACGGTCGTGTCGGTCGGCGGCGAGATACTCAGAAAAGCTATCGATAGAGCAGACGCCGAGAGACTACTACGAAAGCAAAGCCGTGCAAAGGTCGAAATTATTACCTGCACGATGTATGCCAAGAGTGGGCTAGAGTATATAGACACATCCGTGACTAGTTACTTGTTTGATAGGTTTGATGAATCTGCTTTGACGGTATATTTGGATAGCGATGAGTGGCAGGGCAAGGCTGGGGCTATAATGGTCGAAGGGTTTGCCAAGCCTTATATCATCGATGTCGTAGGGTATGAGTCGTGCGCAATGGGACTTACGGTAGAAAAGCTACTGCCGTTTCTTTAACTCACGGGCTAGGTCGCTGTCCATGTTTAGTAGATGTTGGCGAAACCAGTTCTCCGCTCTGTCGTTCACATAGTTTCTCGCAAAAGGCATTAGACCTTTTGTACCTTTTGAGTAAAAATACTCCATCTCTTCTAGCGCCTTTTTGTGTTCTTGTGTATGCTCGTGTAGGTTTGCGCTTGCGATTTGGCGCATATCGGCTTCTTCGGCTGTGAAATGCTCTTTTGTATGTTCGATGAGCCTAGCGAATATCAGTACGAAAACCTCGTCGTTTTTCTCACTCTTGAGCTTTTCTAGCAGTGTCCAAAACTCCTCGTGTCTATCGTCTATAACCGCCAAGCCTACTTTTAACGAATCCGGAAGCATTTGAGTCCTTTTATTTTTTTGAAATATATCTGCATTTGTAGTGCCGTTAATTTTGGAAAATATTTTTGATACAATGTCTCCAAGTTTATTATTTAGGGTTTTGGCATGAATATAGTGCTTGACATAAAACCGAACTTTTAAGCTCAGGTTATGGGTGTTTTACAATCACTAAATCAAAGTTTTTTTAACAGTATCAAGGTTGAAGGTGATAGTGAGTTTTTGAAAAATAAACAGTACTTGCAAGAGACACTTTCAAAAATTGATGACGGTTCTGCTGTTATGCTGAGCGAAGAAGAGCTTTGGGGCACAATAGATAAAAATCTAGACTCTCTCTAAAAGAAAATATAATTTAGGTGTTTGGTTTCACAAAATACCAATCAAGTCCAACTGACTAAAATATAACAAACTTTTCTAGCGTGTACACTAGCACTTGCGATTGGTGTCATTGCGAGGAGAAGCGACGAAGCAATCCCCGTTTTCACTCCACCCAATAGCATTTTGAGCCACTAGCTGGCACTGTTTTTTAGTTAATTTTTAGGGTAGTCTGTTATGATCGGATTAAATTTTTCGAGGGTATATTTTGACTGCAAGACCTGATTTTATCGGATTCGACACGCTAAAACCATTTATCAAATGGGCTGGTGGCAAACGGGCATTATTGCCTGAACTCTTGCGGATGATGCCAAAGAAGTTCAATAATTACTTCGAGCCATTTATCGGTGGCGGAGCTTTGTTTTTTGAACTGACAAGACTAGGTATTTTGTACGGCAAAAAAGCTTATCTTTTCGATGCAAATGCTGAGCTTATCAATACATACCAAACAGTCCAAAAACATCCAAAAAAACTACTCAAACAACTTGCGGATTTTCAGTCCAAGCACTCAAAAGAGTTTTATTACTCTGTGCGAGAGATGGACAGAGATGCTGGCTTCAAAAAACTACCAAATGATGTGCGAGCGGCTAGATTTATCTATCTCAACAAAACATGTTTCAACGGACTTTGGCGGGTAAATAGCAAGGGTCACCACAATGTGCCGATAGGAAGCTACAAAAATCCTATAATATATGACGCTGAGCTGATAATGTCGGCTAGTGCGGCACTTCAAAATGCCGAGATAATGCACGCTGACTTCGCAAAAGTGCTTGAGTTTGCCGACAAGGGTGACTTCGTATATTTCGACCCTCCGTACTATCCACTAAACGCTACTTCTAGCTTCACGGCGTATCACGAAAATGCGTTTTTGGATGATGAGCAAAAGAGGCTTTTTGAGGTGTTCGAGAAACTTGCCAAAAAGAATGTTTCAGTCATGCACTCCAATTCTGATACGGAGTTTATCAAAGAGCTTTACAAGGGCTACGATATAGAGTTTGTCGAGGTCAATAGGTTTATCAATAGCAAGAGCAGTGGGCGGGGGAAGATAAATGAAATAATTGCGAGGAATGTGTATGGGGTGTGATGAATTGAGGGAAGGTTTTATTAGGATTGATAAAATTGGTCAGTTTTTACAGCAACAGGTAACTAACAACACTCATGAACAAAATAGAAAAAATATTCGTGACAAAATTATAGACTTATTCAAAAGTGAGCAAGCTGGGACAGGAAAAGGAGAAAATTCCACAAGAGTAATATATTGTGTTGAACAAACAGATAATGAGATAATATATTTACAACGCCCAGCCATACTAAACAAAGGATTTGACTTTACAGTAAACACTAAAGATTACACATTTCTAGCTCCTACAGAAAAACAGCCAAATAGAATGACGAAAACTCCTAGCCATGAAAGCATTGCAATACTACTGCGCACAATAAGGCAAAGCAATTCTCAAGATTTTAATTTAATTCAAAAAGCTATTGATGAAGTTTATTTCTGCAAAGACCCATCAGTTATTGATTTATCTAGCTTATCTTGTAATTCTGTAAATGGTATCAAGATAGAAATAATTCTAAAAATAGTTAAATGGCTTTTTGTTGAACAAGATATGACATATTGGAGCTTTTCAGGAAGAGCAATGCTGTACGATGGACTTAAAAATGTATAGCTTCGACAAACTAAAATCAACATTCCAGGACTCCATATTCACATGGGACTATTTCACGGACTTTGAAAAAGTCAAACAAAATATCCACAAAGTCGAAAAAGAGCTAAACCTCTTAAACTACCTAATTGGCAAGGAAAATATCGAAGATGAGTTTATAAAGCTAGTGCATGAATATCCAAAAGTCCGAACGGCTTTGCCTCTACTCATAGCTGTCAGAGCAGACAAATTGCGGGATATGCCAATAATATCAGACTTATTGACGCTAATAGCCGAAAATAAAAGCGATATTTTTTACGGCGGTACGATTGACGAAAAAGAGCTTTTGGTATTTTTCCAAAACAGTGGCATCAAAGATGTATTGCAAAACAAAAATGTCAAAAATCTCGTAGATTATTGCTTTGGCGTAGAGGTCGGCATGGATACCAACGCCCGCAAAAATCGCACGGGTACGCTCATGGAAAATCTAGTCGGTAAGTATTTGGATGGATTTTGCCAAAAGCACGATAACTACGAATACACAGACCAAGCGACAAAAGACAAAATCAAACAAAAATTCGGCTACGAAATCAAAATAGACAAAAACAGCAGACGGTTTGACTTTTCGTTGTATGATAAGGCAAAAAACAAGCTCTTTTTGATTGAGGTAAACTACTACAGCGGAGGCGGCTCAAAGCTCAAAGCGACGGCAGGCGAATATAAAAGCTTACACAACTTCCTAAAAGAACAAGGCTTGACATTTATTTGGATAACAGACGGCACAGGATGGCTAACGGCTCTGCGACCGCTCGAGGAGACATTCAATCACAATGACCATGTGCTAAATATTGAAATGCTAAAAAATGGTGTGTTTGACGAAATAGTAAATAACTAAATTTACTTTGTAATCTATTTTACTTACTTTTAAGTTTATTGGAGTTAGAATTTTGCTTGAAAAAGAGATAAAAGTTGTTTTGGCAAAAAGAGGTCTGAAAACCTCTGATGTTTACAAGGCTCTGGGAATTGACAAAGTCGTGTTTTACCAAGCCATCCGCACAAGCAACCTAAACAACAAAACCCTAAAAAAAATCTTGGATTATCTAGGGCTTGAAATCTCTATCTCACTAGGCGAGAAGGAAGATGGAAAAGTTTGAAAAACTTTACAAGGCAAATATCGAAGAGGTCAGCAAAGCTGTAGCAAATAGCATGATTATGTGCGGTTCGACGAATTGGGATTTTTATTTTCAGAAAAAGCCGAAAAACTCAGATTTTGAGTTGGTAGAAAATGTCAGTCTGATCGAGTTTGAAAATAGAAGTGAGTTTGATGGCTTTTTGAAAAAACACCGAGTGGTTGATTTTTCGCTAGAACATGACAAGCCATGCGTGTTGATTCATGCCTAAAGTAAAAACCCTCCAACCAGAAAATTTCGAGCTAGAATGCACGACAGTCTGGAGCTTCGCCCGTCGTGGTAATTGGGCGACACACAATAGTAAATACAGAGGCAACTGGGCACCAGAGGTGGTGCGAAATCTGATACTGCGATATTCTAGCGAGGGTGAATATCTGCTAGACCCGATGATAGGCGGTGGAACTACGGCTATAGAGTGCCGACTGCTAAATCGTAACCTACTAGCTCTTGACATCAATCCAAATGCACTGGAACTGACCAAAACGGCTCTGGATTTTGAGTGTGAAAACAATCCGAAAATTAAATTAGAGCTAAATGACGCAAGGGCTTTGCCTATGCTTAAAGACGAAAGCATAGATTTTGCCCTCTCTCATCCGCCATACGCAGACATCATCACCTATTCTGACAAGCAGATTCCCGAAGATTTGTCAAATATCCATGACCTAGAGAAGTTTTGTGATGAGATGGAAAAAGTAGCGGCAGAGCTGTATCGAGTGCTAAAAAGCGGCAAGTATTGTGCGATTCTCATCGGAGATACAAGACGGCAAAAAATGTATCAACCGCTAGCATTTATGGTGATGGAGAGATTTTTGAAGGTCGGCTTCACACTCAAAGAGGACATTATCAAGCACCAGCACAACTGCCAAGCGACAGGCTTCTGGGTCAAAAAATCCAAAGAAGCAAATTTTCTCCTCATCATGCACGAGCATCTGTTTGTATTTCAAAAACCAGCTTAGTAGTTTTTGACTATAATTTGCAAAAATTATAAAAGCTAGTGAGTGATGCAACTAAAACAACTAACCCCGGAAGAAGAACGAGTAATAATCCACAAAGGCACGGAGTATCCACATACTGGAGAATATACGGATATTTTTGCCGACGGTACATATCACTGCAAGCAGTGCGGCGCCGAGCTTTATCGCTCAAGCGATAAATTTCACTCAGGATGCGGATGGCCTAGCTTTGATGATGAGGTGGCAGGTGCGGTAAAGCGTATCTCTGATAGTGATGGTAGACGAGTCGAGATAGTATGCGCGGCGTGCGGCGGTCATCTGGGGCACGTATTTGAGGGCGAGGGATTTACCTCAAAAAACACGAGACATTGTGTCAACTCCATTTCGCTTACTTTCAAGAAGAGATAGATGTACGAAAACGAATTAAATGCGCTTCACGCCAAAGATAGATTTAGGGAGCGAAAGCTCTATGGGGGTTATGCCGATTTTGCGTCCAATGACTATCTAGGTTTCGCAAAAGACAAAAAACAGCTCAAAAAAGCATACAAAACACTGCTAAAACAAGATTATTTCGCACCTAGAGCATCTCAGCTCGTGAACGGTTATGCGCCTATTCATGCAAAATTTGAAAAACTACTTTGCGAGACAAATGGATTTGAATCCGCTATGCTTTTTGGTAGCGGATTTGCGGCAAACTTGTCGCTTGTGAGCACTCTGCCTAGAAGGCGAGATTTAGTATTGATGGACGATGAGTATCATGCGAGCGGTGTGATGGGTAGCGAAAGCACGCAAGGCAAAGTCGAGTTTTTTGCTCACAATGATGCAGACGCCCTAGAAGCAAAACTTCAAAACATTTCAGGATATGAGCGAGTTTTTATTTTTGTGGAGGGTGTCTATTCGATGATAGGCGATATTTTGGAGCGAAGAATCTTTGATATAGCCGACAAGTATAATGCAGTTTTGGTTGTGGATGAGGCGCATAGCGTAGGCGTGCTAGGTGATAGATTGCTTGGGGTGTTCGATTATTATAAAATCAAGCCAAAACCAAATCATATCAAAATGGGCACTCTTGGAAAAGCGCTTGGAAGCTTTGGCGCATATGTACTAGCAAGCATGGAGGTGATTAGTTTTCTTGAAAATCGAGCTAAGCCTTTTGTCTATGCTACGGCTCTTTCGCTTTTTGACACAGCGTTAGCCTATCATAATTATAAAAAAATGATAAAAAACTCACATCTTCTGAAGGTACGCCTGAATGAGCGAAGATTTAGATTCTGCTCGGTTACAAAGTGTGATTTTGAAACACAGGTAGCGATGATTGAGGATGAGCAAAATCAAACAAAAAAATTGCATAATATACTTCTTGAAAACAAAATTTTGACAGGTTTTATCAGACCGCCTACGGTAAGTCGTCCAGCTATCAGAGCCGTTATCGGGTTAAGCGCCGATGAGCTTGAGTTTGAAAAGTTTTTGGCGATTTTAAGTGGGTCAAATATAAAGCGAGCATTTTGATAAAAATAAAAAAACTTCAAATCAACAATAATGACAAGCTGTTGGTTGATATTTCATTTGAGTTCATAAACTCGTTAGCTATCATAGGTGAAAGCGGTAGTGGAAAATCGCTTACGCTTAAGGCTATTTTAGGGCTTTTGCCTAGTAGTTTTGACTCTAATATTGATATAGACGTACCGTTTGAACTTACGAACGGTGATACGGTTTCTTTTGTGCCGCAAAACGCTTTTACCGCACTTTCCCAGATGAGCAAGATAAAAAAACAGTTCTGGAGCGCCGATAAGTCCTATATCTTGGAACTACTGCAAAGTGTTGGATTGGATGAAAATGTGCTTGAGAGATATCCTAGCGAATTAAGCGGCGGTCAGATACAACGAATTGTTTTGGCTATTGCTTTGTCTACGAAGCCGAAACTCTTACTGTTGGATGAGCCGACAACTGCGCTTGACGATGAAAATAAAACAATTGTTTTAGGTTTGGTTAAAAGACTCATGGATGAATACGGGTTCAAAATCATCTTTGTGACGCATGAAATACTGCTCTCAGATGGCTTTTGCGAAGATATGATTATTATAAAAAACGGTAGTTTGGTAGAATACGGTAAAACAAAAGATATAATAACCAAGCCGCAAAGCGAATATGCTAGGGAACTTTTAGCGGCAAATTTTAAAAATAGGAATTTTAGACAATGATGAAATATGTTGCTGGTTTTGCCGTAGTGGCTACTACGGCAGTTACATTGGCTATTATCTATATCTATAAATCAATCAACTATGATTTGGACAAGCTTATCAAGTATAATCCACCGGTAACTACTCAGGTTTTTGATACAAAAGGACGGCTCATCGCAAATGTTTTTGATACGGAAAACCGTATCTACGCATATTATAATGAATTTCCTAGCCTTTTAATCGAAGCTTTGATAGCTACTGAGGATACGGCGTTTTTTGAACATCAAGGTGTGAGTTTTGAAGCTATCATGAGGGCGCTTATCAAAGATGCTATGGCAGGCAAAGCCGTAGAGGGGGCTAGTACTCTGACCCAACAGCTCGTAAAAACAATGCTTTTGTCAAATGAAAAATCAGTAAGCAGGAAAATAAAAGAAGCCTTTATCGCTTTTAAAGTCGAAGAAAAGCTGAGCAAACAAGAAATATTGGAGCGATACCTAAATCAAATATATTTCGGACATGGATATTACGGCGTCAAATCGGCGGCTCTAGGATATTTTCATAAAAATCTAAATCAATTGACGCTAAAGGAAGCGGCGATACTTACGGGACTTCCGAAAGCTCCAAGTAGCTATGACCCGACCAAAAACTATGATGGGGCGATGCAAAGATCAAATGCCATTATCAATCGTATGCACTATCTAGGCTGGATAGATGACGATAAGCATCAAAAGGCGCTCAACGAAAGACCGAAAGTATATGCAGACGGAGTTACATTTAATAAAGCTCCTTATGCCGTAGAAACAGCTATGAGACAGTTATCGGAGACGTTTCCGGATATACGAAACGGCGGATACAAAATAGATTTGACGATTGATGCCGACTTGCAAGAAGCGGCCGATAAAGCGCTAAATAACCAATACGGTGAAGTAATGAATACATATAAAGATGCTAAATCTATTGCTACATTTAATGGAGCGCTTATTTCTACAGAACAAGATACCGGCGATATTTTAGCTATGAGCGGGGGCGTAAATTACGCAAAAAGTCCGTTCAATAGAATAACTCAAGCAAAAAGACAGGCAGGTTCTAGCTTCAAACCTTTTATTTATTTGGTTGGAATAAATTCAGGATTCACGCCGGACTCTATGCTTTCAGATACTCCTAGGGTCTATAAGTTCGGCGGTAAAGAGTGGGCGCCGCAAAATTATGAACATAAATATGACGGCAATATAACTATGAGAGAGGCGCTAGTTCATTCAAAGAACTTGGCAACAATAGATTTGGTAGAAAAAATGGGACTTTCAAACGTACATTCGGCGCTTGAGAAATTTGGTTTTAAAGGGCTTCAAAATGATCTTTCTATCGCTCTTGGAAGTTATACCGTTTCACCGTATGAGTTTAGCGAGCTGTATTCTATCATTTCGAACGGCGGCATAAAAGTAAGTCATAGACTCGTAAAAAGTGTCAGAAATAGAACGGGGCAGACTTTTATGTATGAAAGCAAAAGGGAAGAAATGGCTGACCCAAATCGGGTTTATATGCTTGTTGATGTCATGAAAGACGTAGTCAAGCGCGGTACGGGTACAAAAGCTCAGGTTGAAGGCATAGAGACTGCGGGTAAGACGGGAACTACAAACGATTATCGCGATGCTTGGTTTTGTGGGTTTACTCCTACGATTCAGACTATAGTATGGTTTGGAAACGATAATAATTCACCGCTTCCTGGTAAAATGACGGGCGGAATGGTAGCGGCGCCGGTATTCGCAGAATATACCAGAGCTCTTTTGAGATTTAGACCTGAAGTAAAGAGGGCTTTTGAAGAGCCTTCGATTCCAGGAGCCTCTACCGATGCTTATTCCAACATAAGTCAAATAGTGGATTCAAATACCACTAGCAGTTCAAGCGGTAGTGCGCAAAATCAAATACGTCCAAAAGAACCGAGCGTCTTGGGTCGTTAAAACCTTTTTTGCTAAAATCAAGTTAGAAGGAATATATTTTTATGAAGTATTTTATAGCAAATGACCATGCGGCAGTTGCAACCAAGAAGTTTATCAAAGAGTTTTTGGAGTCAAAAGGCTTTGAAGTTGAGGATTTAGGTTGTGACGGTGAGAGAGTAGATTATCCGGACTATGCTCAGAGTTTATGTAGGAAAGTTCTGGAAAACAAAGATTCAAAAGGTGTCCTTATATGCGGAAGCGGCATCGGTATGTCGATAGCCGCAAATAGATTTACCGGTATCAGAGCCGCACTTTGCCACGATGCCTATACCGCAAAAGCGGCAAGAGAGCATAATGATGCAAATGTACTTTGTTTGGGCGAAAGGGCTGTCGGTTTTGGTGTCGTCGAAAGTATGTTGGAGGCTTGGTTGTCGGCTTCGTTTGAGGGTGGGCGACATAGCGCTAGAGTCGAGAAACTTGGAGGGTGTTGTTAGTGCTTTTTGATTGGCTGGGAATGACTGTAGTACTTCTTGCTTTGCTATTTTTGCTTGTTATGATGTATTACTACAAGAATCTAGCCGAACGAGAAAAAAAAGCATCGGCATATGTCAGGCGGACATTAGAAGAGGCTGAAAATATTATCAGAAAATATCAAGTACAAGTTCAAAGAACTTTTGGAGATATAGATATGCTAAACGAAGAGTTGGCAAAACTACGAAATGATATAAAAAGCATAAGATCAAGAAACACTCAGTATAGAGTTGAAAACGACAAGCTAAAAGCTAGAATAAAAGAGCTTGAAGGAAAAATTGAGGCGCTAATATAGGTGAGCCAAGCAGATATTGAAGCTAGTCGAACCGTAGGATTTGTTTTTATGGCGGTAGCGGCAGTATTGGGTATCGCAATTAAATCTATCGTATTTAAAAATAAGAAAAAAGGATAAAAACGATGAAAGAGCTTTCGTCTGACAAAAAAGATTTTTTACTATCGTCAATTAGAGATGTCCCTGATTTTCCAAAACCTGGGATAATGTTCAAAGATATTACGACACTGCTAAATAACGCAGAGGCATTTGGTATATTACTAGAACATTTAGAGGCTAGATATAAACCTCTAGAGCTTGATTATATTGCAGGGATAGAGAGCAGAGGATTTATATTCGGCGCACCTTTAGCCAGTAGGCTGGGTATCGGTTTTGTGCCTATTAGAAAACCTGGTAAACTTCCTAGTACCGTTGTTAGTGAAAAATATACGTTAGAGTACGGTACCGATGAGGTTCAGGTTCATTTAGACGCATTTGGCGAAAAAGACGGCGCTAGAGTGCTTTTGATAGACGATTTGATGGCTACTGGAGGAACCGCCGCCGCCGCCGCTTCACTTATTACTAAGACTGGAGCTAATTGCGTAGAATCGGCTTTTTTAATGGAATTAACATTTTTGCCTGGTAGAAAAAAGGTAGAGGTCTACTCTCCGGTTTATTCAGTTCTTCAGATAAACTAACGAGGAACTATGGAAGAAATTTTAGTTAGTTTAATCAAGGAATACGGCTACCCTATTTTATTTATCTGGAGCATAGCGGAGGGTGAATTTGGGCTTGTAATGGCAGGGCTTCTTTCACATACCGGCGATATGAACCTATTTTTGTCGATTTTTGTAGGCGCTTTGGGCGGTTTTGTAGGAGATCAGATATATTTTTATATAGGCAGATATAATCGAAAATATACATTAGATTTTTTTAGAGACCATAGGAGAAAAGTTGCTTTGGCGCATCTGCTTCTTAGGAAATACGGTTGGCCTATTATTTTTATACAGCGTTACTTATACGGACTCAGAACAATAATTCCAATGGCTATAGGGACAACAAAATACGATAATAAGCAATTTGCTATTATCAACTTTGCTTCAGCTATTGTTTGGGCTTCGATTACAATTTTACTTGCGTGGTTTTTCGGTGAAGTTATTTTAAATCTCTTAAAAATGGCAAAAGCGCATTGGTATCTTGCTATTCCTATATTTCTCGGTGCAATAGGCGGTTTTTATTATTTAGCCGAAAAATATACCAAACCTAAAAAAAGGAAACCTGTATAATGATAATAGAATTTAAAAATACAAAATTGGCTGATATAAAATCTGCCGTAGAAATTGTTCTAGTGCTTAAAAGCGATAAAAGTCATAAATTTGTTAAAAATGATGAGAAAGAGTTAAAGGCTCTAGGATTTTTTGAAGAAAAGTGTGAGCAACTATTTTTGAGTAGCTCAAAGAAACTTTATATAAAATGTGATGGTTTTGATAAAGAAGAGCTTAGAAGTGCGACTGCAAAAGCATTTGGAGTTTTGAAAAACTATTCGTTTGCAGATGTAAAAATTCCTAGCTATGCCGATGCTTGCTATGAAGGAAGCTGTGCCGCACTAGCAGAAGGTTTTTTGCTAGGATCTTACTCTTTTGATAAATATAAGAGCAAAAAAGCAGAATATGCACTCAAGAAAGTGACTATTTCAAGTGAAAACTATTTTATAAATAAACTTGTAGCGGATGAAAAAGTTATTAATGCAAGGCTCGCAAAAGCCGACAAGGTCTGCACTGCCGTTAATTTTACAAGGGACACCGCAAATCTTGCGCCCGATGACGCTACGCCGTCATATTTAGCAGAGCTTGCCACAAAGATTGCAAAAGAAAATAAACTAGAGTGTTTCGTATATGATGAAATATATATCGCAAAACATAAAATGGGCGCTTTTTCGGCTGTAGCTCGTGCTTCATATCATCCTCCTAGATTGGTTCATTTGGTATATAAACCAAAAAATCCTGCGGCAAAAGTAGTTTTAGTAGGAAAGGGTCTTACATACGATAGCGGCGGACTAAGTTTAAAGCCTAGTGACTATATGGTTACGATGAAAGCTGATAAAGCAGGTGCGGCGGCTGTTATAGGCATTATGAGCGTAGTATCGAAGTTGGGACTAAATGTAGAAGTCCACGGCGTAATAGGCGCTTGTGAAAATATGATAGGCGGTAATGCTTATAAGCCTGATGATATTTTGGTTGCAAAAAACGGCAAAACTATAGAGGTGAGAAATACTGATGCTGAGGGCAGATTGGTACTTGCCGATTGCCTTTGCTATATTCAAGATTACTTCAAAGAGAAAAAAAGCGAATTTGACTATATTGTTGATTTTGCTACACTTACGGGCGCTTGCGTTGTAGCCCTTGGCGAATATACGACTGGTATTATGGGGCATAATGAGTGTCTGAAAGACGGAATGATAGAGATGGGTGAAAAGTCCGGCGACATGATGGCAAAACTACCGTTTAATAAGCATCTCAAGAAGCTTTATAAAAGTGAAATTGCAGATATGGCAAACTGTTCTAGTTCGAGATATGGCGGTGCGATTACGGCGGCTATGTTCTTGGATGAATTTATTTACGATGAGAATAAACAAAAATGGGCGCATCTAGATATTGCAGGTCCTGCTTATGTCGAAAAATCTTGGGGCTATCAACCTCACGGTGCAAGCGGAACACCTGTTAGGACAATTGCTAGATGGCTTGAATCGCTTGAGTGTGAGCCAAAAAAACCTGCCGCAAGCAGATGTAAACCAAAAAATAAGGAAGCTTAATGGGGTTGGGAGTTGGTCTCGTAGGATTACCGAATGTTGGAAAATCGACAACATTTAATGCTTTAACTAAAGCACAAAATGCACAAGCGGCAAACTATCCTTTTTGTACGATAGAGCCCAATAAAGCTATCGTTGAAGTGCCTGATTTTAGGTTGGATGAGTTATCAAAAATCGTAAATCCAGAGAGGGTAATGCATTCTCAGGTTGATTTTGTTGATATTGCAGGTCTTGTTAAGGGCGCTAGTAAGGGTGAGGGACTTGGAAATCAGTTTCTTGGAAATATCAAAGACGTCGGAGTTGTTTTACATGTTGTTAGATGTTTTGAGGACGATAATGTAACTCATGTTGAAAATTCCGTAGACCCTATCAGAGATATTGAAATTATAGAAACAGAGTTGTTGCTCGCTGATATTCAAACACTTGAAAAAAGAATAGAGAGACTTGCCAAAACGGCCAAAAACGATAAAACGGCGGCATTGCAACTAGATTTGGCAAATGAGCTATTAAAGCATCTCAATAACGGAGGTCTCGCTAAAACATTTCAAGAAATTAATAGTGAAGAGTTTGAAGCGCTAAATAAAGAGCTTAGGTTAATAACCGCAAAGGAGCTCATGTATGCCGCAAATGTGGATGAAGCTAGTTTAACAGGTGTAAACGCCAACTATGACAAGGTGGTCGAGCATGCAAAAAAAGTCGGTGCCGATGTTATTAAAATATGCGCAAAAATTGAAGAAGAGCTGGTTGGCTTGGAAGATGCCGAAAGGGATGAATTTTTGGCAGAACTCGGCGTTAAAGAGTCAGGATTAAATCAAATTATACGCAAGGGTTTTGAGAAGTTAGGGCTTATTAGCTACTTCACAGCCGGAGTTAAAGAGGTTAGGTCGTGGACTATTGAAAAAGGCTGGAAGGCTCCAAAAGCGGCAAGCGTTATCCATAATGATTTTGAAAAAGGGTTTATTAGAGCTGAAGTTATAGCTTATGAGGATTTTATAGCTTGCGGTGGTGAGAATGGAGCAAAAGATAAAGGAAAAATGAGACTAGAGGGCAAAGAGTACATTGTAAATGACGGTGACGTAATGCACTTTAGATTTAACGTATAACCAACTGTTAACCTCGATTTTTCGAGGTTTTAACACTTGCTTCTCTTTTTTTGCTAGATTTTGTTTTTGCCACTCTTTTTGTTCTAGCATGTTTTTTAGATTTATTATTTTTGGCTATATAACCAGACTCTTTTTGTAGATGCTCATCTTCCACTATTTCTTCTTCAGGCTTTGTCATCGTGAATGCTTTTTCAAAAATATCTTCGGCCAAAACCCATCTATCTGTTTTTGATTTGAGCATAATTACTAGTACGTCTTTATCGTCTTTTTTTGCTCTTGCTATTAAACAGCCTCCGGCTTTGTTTGTATATCCTGTTTTCACTCCTATGGCATATTGATATTTATCAAGTAGTTTGTTATGAGTTCTCAATCTATACGTCTTATCTGAATTTCTAGGTTGAATTGCTACGCTATCTAGCTTAACGATTTCGTTGAAAACTCTATTTTTAATGGCATACTCTGAAAGCTTTAATAAGTCGTCCGCAGTAGAGTAGTGCGAACCTTTATCAAATCCGCAAGCGTTCGTGAAGTGTGAGTTTGCCATGCCTATTTCGCCAGCTTTCTTGTTCATCATTTCTGCAAAATTTGCCGTTGAACCGCCGACATAAATACCGATTGCGGTGGCGGCATCATTGCTAGAGTTGACAAGAGCCGCTTTAACTAAGTCTAGCAATAAAACTTCATCACCTACTCTAAATCCTGCTTTGGTCGGCTCGACCCCAGTAGCTTCTTTAGTTATGGTAACGTACTCGCCTAGTTTGCCGCTTTCAATTGCCAAAATAGAAGTAAGTATTTTTGTAAGGCTTGCAGGCGCTATTTTTTTATTCTTATTTTTTGACATCAGTACTTCGCCACTACCAACTTCTTTTACTATATAAGAAGACATCGGAAGGGAGTTTGGAAGGGAGTTTATATCGGTTTTGGCAAAAAGAGCTGAAGCTATTAAGAGTGCGGAAGCGAACAGTTTTTTCATATAGTGCCTTATCTTGTTGTAGTTTCTGTATTTTTATATTTTTCAACTATCGGCTATTTTGCCAAAAGCATTATAAATATAGGCTGAAAAGTTACCATGCAAAACCCTTTTTATATAGATTCTTGTATAATTTACAAAGATCGAAAGTCGTGTTTACCTAGCAAATATATGGTCCAAAAGAGGATATTTTATGATTTCATACTCGCTTCTCAAAGAGTATCTTTTTCGCCTTGAACCCGAGAATGCACATTTTATGGCTGAGTGCGCATTAAGGGCTACAAATCCGTTTGTCTTTATCCAAAATTGGATGATAGAAAAATATTTTGTAACTGATACGAGAATAACACAAAATATTTTCGGCAAGCAGTTTTTAAATCCTGTTGGAATTGCCGCTGGATTCGATAAGAATGCAAAAATTATCAAACAGACAAGTATGCTTGGATTTGGATTTACCGAAATCGGCGCCGTAACAGTTAAACCGCAAGACGGAAACCCAAAGCCAAGGTTGTTTAGATACCCGGAGCATGAGTGTGTACAAAATGCGATGGGTTTTAATAATGACGGTATGGAAAAAATATCCGAGCGTGTAGCTAGAGAATATCCGTTTGTGTTGCCTATCGGCATAAACATAGGTAAAAATAAATTAACTGCCGAAAAGCTTGCAATAGACGATTATGCGACCTTGATAGAAAAATTTAATGATATTTGTGACTTTTTGACTATAAATATCTCTTCGCCAAATACAAAAGGCTTAAGAGATTTGCAAAATGAGACATTTATCGGCGAACTCTTTGCAATGGTAAAAGAAAAAGCTAAAAAACCTGTTTTGTTGAAATTATCTCCGGATATGGAAAAAAGAGATGCCGTAAACTTAGCAGTATCTGCGGTAGAGTATGGCGCTAGCGGTATCGTGGCTACAAATACGACGACCGATTACTCACTTTTACCGGAGGCAAAAGATTTTGGCGGTATATCCGGCAGAGTGCTTAAGGAAAAAAGTTTTGAGATGCTAAAAGTTTTAAGCCGAGAGTTATTCGGTAAAACTACGATTATAAGCGTCGGTGGAATAGATAGTATAGACGAGGCATATGCCAGAATGAAAGCCGGTGCTAATTTGCTTCAGATATATACGGGACTCATTTTTAAAGGACCTGAGCTTGTCAAACAGATAAATGAGGGTATTTTGGAAAGAATGAATGAGGAAGGGTTTACTCATATTTCAGAAATGATAGGTTCTGATATAGGATTATGAGAAGGGTTATTTTTTTTGTTATTTTATATGTACTTTATAGCGGAGGATTGATGGCTAGCGCACTACCTAAATATGAGACTATTACGCTTGATAACGGGTTGGAGGTTGTAGCGATTCCTCTAAAAAAGAACTCCGTAATAACTACGGATGTTTTTTATAAAGTAGGTTCAAGAGATGAAATAATGGGCAAAAGCGGAATTGCCCACATGCTTGAACATATGAATTTTAAATCGACTAAAAATCTAAAAGCAGGTCAGTTTGACGAAATCGTAAAAGGATTCGGCGGCGTAAATAATGCTTCTACGGGATTTGATTATACGCACTATTATATCAATAGTTCAAAAGAAAATTTATCAAAATCGCTTGAACTTTTAGCCGAACTAATGGCAAATCTTAAACTAAGCGATAAAGAATTTCAACCTGAAAGACAGGTTGTGGCTGAGGAGAGGCTTTGGCGTACGGATAATAATCCGATGGGTTATTTGTATTTTAATCTTTTTAATGTGGCGTTTGTTCATCACTCGTATCATTGGACGCCGATAGGTTTCATGGATGATATTCAGCACTGGAGTATAGATGATATAAAAAGTTTTCATAAAATGTACTATGCGCCAAACAATGCGGTTGTAGTTGTTGCAGGAGATATAGATACGAAACAGGTATTCGAAGAGGCAAGGAAGCAATTTGGACACATCTCTAAAGGTCCGCAAATTACTCAAAGAGAGATAAGAGAGCCTGAACAAAGCGGAGAAAAGCGAGCAATCGTATACAAAGATACCGGTGTGGAAATGATAGCAATCGCATATAAGATTCCAACTTTTGATAATCCGGATATGACGGTATTAAATGCTATTTCCGAATTGCTAGGTTCCGGAAAAAGCTCAAGACTTAATGATGCGCTAATGGATAAGAAAAGATTAGTAAACTCAATCTATGCTTATCCTATGGATTCAAAAGACCCTAGTCTATTTTTGATTATGGCTTCTTGTAATGAAGGCGTAAAGGCTGAGGATGTTGAAAAAGAGATTTTGAAGCAGGTTGAAAAAATAAAGAAAGATGTTAGCGATAAAGAGCTACAAAAAGTAAAAACCAATACGAAAGCGGATTTCATTTTCAATCTTGAAAATTCTTCAAATGTAGCAGACTTGTTCGGAGGTTTTTTGGCTAGAGGAAACGTTACTCCGTTGCTTAACTACGAAAAAGATATAGATGCCTTGAATATCGAAGATATAAAAAGAGTTGCCAAAAAATATTTGGTAGATGAAACAAAAACAACCGTAATACTTAGAAAAAAGGATAAATAATGGGAATTTACGGAGCCGCAACGGCCCTTATTACCCCGTTTAAAAACGGAGAGCTTGACGAAGAGTGTTTTGATAGTTTAATCAAAAGACAGATTAGACTTGGCATAGATATAGTCTCACCTATGGGTACAACAGGCGAAAGCCCTACGGTTAGCCATGACGAGCACAAAAGATGTATAGAAATAGCTGTCGCGAGTGCTAAAGGTTCGAAAGCAAAAGTGTTGGCGGGCGCAGGTTCGAATTGTACGGAAGAAGCGACAGATATTGCTATGTTTGCACAAAAGGCGGGAGCCGATGCACTGCTTGTTATAACGCCTTATTACAATAAGCCTACGCAGGAGGGTTTGTATCAGCATTATAAGACTATAGCTTCGGTGGTAGAGATTCCTATTATGCTTTATAACGTGCCTGGTAGAACAGGCGCTGATTTAAGACCGGAAACTGTAAAACGGCTGAGTGACGAATTTGGACATATATATGCGATCAAGGAAGCTAGCGGCTCAATGGATAGATGCGTTGAGCTCGGTGTAAAATGCCCAGATTTAGCAGTTTTAAGCGGTGAAGATGGGATTAACTTTCCTATTTTGGCAAATGGAGGTAAGGGAGTAGTTTCGGTGACGGCAAATTTGTTGCCAAATAAGCTAAAAGAGATGTGTGATGCTACTTTTACCGGAGATTTCAAAAAGGCGAAAGCTATAAACGATGAGCTTTATGAACTAAATAAGGTGCTTTTTTGTGAATCAAACCCTATTCCGATAAAGGCGGCTATGCATATAGCAGGGTTGCTACCGGAACTAGAGTATAGATTACCCTTGACTAGACCTACGAATGAAACGATGAAGCTTCTCGATACTGTTTTGAAAAAATTTGATATACAAAAATAAAGGATACGAATGAAAAAAACACTGGTTATTAGCGGCGCTACTAGAGGCATAGGTAGGGCTATCGTCGAAAGGTTTGCGGCGGAGGGTTGCGATATCGCGTTTAGTTACAATTCAAACGCCGAAGAAGCGGCGAAAATTGAAATTGAGTTGGCTGGGAAATATGGGATAAAAGCCAAATCATATAAGCTCGACATATTAGAGCCGGATAGTTATAAGGAGTTCTTTGCGGCAGTTGATGTTGATTTTGATAGGGTTGATTACTTTATATCAAATGCGATTATTTCAGGAAGAAGTGTTGTCGGCGGCTTTGCGCCGTTCATGAGGCTGAAACCTAAAGGTCTAAACAATATATATACGGCTACGGTTTTGGCATTTGTAGTAGGAGCGCAAGAGGCTGTAAAAAGAATGGAAAAAGTCGGCGGCGGCGCAATCGTCGCACTTAGCTCAACCGGCAATATCGTTCATACCGAAAACTATGCGGGACATGGAACCAGTAAAGCGGCTTTGGAGATTATGGTCAAGTATGCCGCGATAGAGCTTGCCGAAAAAAATATCAGAGTAAATGCACTTTCAGGTGGACCGATAGAGACTGATGCGTTAAAAGCATTTCCTGATTATGAGAATTTAAAAGCAAAAATTATTTCACGAACACCGCTTGGCAGAATAGGACAGGCTGACGACCTATCAGGAATAGCACATTTCTTGTGTTCGGCAGATGCAAAATGGATTACTGGGCAGACAATTATTGCTGACGGCGGAAGCGCATTTACTTGATGAACCAAAAAATATTAAATCTTCCAAATATTCTTGCATTTGTAAGGGTTATGCTCGCTCCTATTATTTTTTGGATTTTGATAAATAGCGATGATTTGCAAGCTTTCGGTGTGCATGTATCTTGGGTTAACTATTTTGCAGCATTGCTATTCGTTATAGCGGGTGTTACTGATTTTTTTGACGGTTTTATAGCTAGAAGTTGGAATGAGCAGACAAAATTAGGTTCGATAATCGATCCTTTGGCAGACAAAATGCTTATGCTGGGCGCTTTTTTGGCTTTGTCTTATATTAATAGAGCTAGTATTTGGGCTATCTTTTTGATATTAACAAGAGAGTTTTTTATTACAGGCCTTCGTGTTGCCGCAGTATCGGAAGGAAAAGACGTAGCCGCTTCAAAAGCGGGCAAGCTTAAGACATTTTCCCAGCTTATAGCTATAGGATTTTTGATTATGCAGTGGCCATTTGGAACCGTGTTGTTATGGATTGCCGTAACGCTTACGATTTATAGCGGTTATGAATATACTAGAGATTATTTCAGAGAGTAGGGTTTTTTTTGGGTGTTTTAGTTTCTATTTTGGTATTGTCAGTTTTGGTTATTGTGCATGAGCTAGGTCATTTTTTGACGGCTAGACTTTTTGGCGTCAAAGTTGAAGAGTTTGGGCTAGGACTTCCAATAGGTGTTACAAAGCCTTGGTTTGCAAAAAAGTATGGCGAGACTGTGTATTCTTTTTATCCGGTGTTTCTTGGCGGTTTTGTCAAGATGAAAGGGCAAAACGATACCGACCCGAGTGAAAAAAGCTATGATTCTGATAGCTATAACTCAAAAAATCCATATCAAAAAATAGCAATACTGTTTGCCGGACCATTTGCCAACTTCCTATTTGCTTTTGTACTTTATTTTGGACTTACGCTACACGGCGTTTCGATGCTAAAACCTGTTGTTGGACAAATAGCGCCAAATAGCGCCGCACTTGATGCAAAGCTTCAAACAAATGATGAAATTGTTTCCATAAACTCACAAAAAGTCTCATATTGGAATGAGATTCCAGATATCGTGGCTCAAAATGGAAGTTCGACTATGACGATAGATGTTGTGAGAGACGGCAAGCGCAAGCTAATAGTGCTTATACCGAGAGAGGTTGGCACCAAAAATATATTTGGCGAAGAGATTAAAAAATATATGATAGGTATCTCTCCGTCTGGCGCTTCCGAGGTTGTTTATTATGGATTTTTTGAAAGTTTTCAGAAGTCATTTGAGCAGACCTATCAAGCATCAAAATTTATAGCTCAGGGTATTCAAAAGCTTTTTACCGGAGTTATATCTATGCAAAATGTCGGCGGTGTCGTTTCGATTGTTCAGGTTACTAGCGATGCTAGTGCGCACGGTGTGCTCTCATTGGTTTTCTTGGCCGCATTAATTTCCGTAAATCTTGGCGTGGTAAATCTGCTTCCTATTCCGGCGCTTGACGGTGGGCACATCATATTTAATCTATATGAGGCTTTGTTTCGCAAGGCGCCAAATGAGATGGTGGCAATAAGGTTGACATATGCTGGTTGGGCGCTCCTTTTTGGGCTTATGTTGCTTGGTTTATATAATGATATTCATAGGTTGGTTGGATGACAAATCTTGAGATTGCAATAGAAAAAATAGAAAAAGCTAGATTGTGTTTTGATGCTAAACACATCGTAAATATTGTAGTTGCTAGTAAATACGCAGACGCTAGTATGATTGAGAAGCTCTATATGGAGGGGCAGAGGGCGTTTGGCGAAAATAAGGTTCAGGATTTGGACGAGAAATCGCAGACCCTTATCGAGCTACCTATTGACTGGCACTTTATCGGTAGATTGCAGACCAATAAAATCAACAAACTTCTTGATGTCGGCGTATCGCTTATACATTCTGTCGACTCTTTTGATATGGCTGTTGAAATTAGCCAAAGAGCCGTCATAAAAAATATGAATCAAAAAATACTACTTCAGATAAATTCAGCCAAAGAAGAGAGCAAGGCTGGCGTTATGCCTGAGATTGCGATGGACGAGTATCTTAAAATAAAAGAGCTTCCAAACATCGATATTTGTGGTGTAATGACAATAGGTGCGCATGTTGAGGATTCGAAAGTGATTCAATCTAGCTTTGAAACTACATACTCAATATTTGATACTCTCAAAAAAGAGGGCGCAAGAATCTGCTCAATGGGTATGAGCGGAGATTATGAATTAGCTATAAGATGCGGCTCAAATATGGTTAGACTAGGCTCTATATTGTTTAGGTAAACATTTTCCAGTCTAAAGGTTCGCCTTTTTTTAGGGATTTGACAGCTTTTTTACCAATAATTTCATTTAGATACTTTGGGTGAAGTCCAAAGCCTGGACGAACTGAACGGATATTTTTTACATTAAGTTCCTCGCCTGTAGCGATATCTTCAGCCACGAATAAACTTCTCGAAAACTCTCTTGATTTTTTACCTTTTGCGGTTAGTTCATAGCTTATGGCGCCTAATATTTTTTCTGTCTCTCTGATTTGCTCAACCATTTTTTTAAACTCTGTCGGTTCTAGACTGAAGCTACTATCAGGTCCGCCTATTTTTCTATCAAGGATAAAATGCTTTTCTATAACTTTTGCCCCAAGAGCTACCGCTACTACAGGGGCAATTGTATCCATGGTGTGGTCAGAGAGTCCTACCTCACAGCCAAATCGCTCTTTCATATCGGCAATTGTCAACAGGTTCATTTCATTGAGAGGCGCCGGATATGCCGAAGTGCATTTGAGTAGCGTTATTTTGTTATTTCCGACACTTTTACAAGTTTCAATTGCTAGCTCTATGTCGACAAGTTCTGCGATTCCGGTGGATATTATTATCGGTTTTTGTTTTTCGGCGCAATATCTAATTAGATTTGTATCCGTAATCTCAAAAGAGGCTATTTTGTACATTGGTACGTTTAATTCTTCCAAAAAATCAACTGCGCTAAAATCAAAAGGTGAAGAGAGATAAATCATACCGAGGGAGTCTATTAGTCTAAATAGCTCTTCATGCCACTCCCACGGAGTGTATGCTTGCTTGTATAATGAGTGAAGTGTGTTGCCGTCCCACACCGTCCCTTGGTTTATTCGAAAGTAATCGCGATCTGAATCTAGTGTGATTGTATCTGCTGTGTATGTTTGTAGTTTTACGGCATTTGCGCCTGAAGCTTTCATGGCGTGTATCGTCTCTTTGGCAAGCTCTATAGAACCGTTGTGGTTTGCAGAGAGTTCGGCTATAATAAAGGTATTCAAGAAACAAGCCTAAGTACTATTTTTTCGATATTGACTCTATTTTCAAGCCACTCATTTTTCAAAATACCAAGGAGTACGACATCTATTCTTTCATCATTTTTAAGTATATTTTTTCTACGAACACCTTCTATCTTGAAGCCAAATTTTTGGTGCATTTTTACGACCGCTTCATTTGATGCTATTACTTCACAATTGAGTTTTTCGAAACCGCATTCCGTAAATACATAGTCTAAAAAATACATCTCAATAGCCGCACCGACCCCTTTTTTTCTAGCTGATTCGTCAAAAATATAAAAGGCCCAATCGGTAGTTTTAAAATCTAAATTAATATTGTTTAATGATACGGCGCCGATTGGTTTATCATCGAAAAAAACTATAAAAAATCTATTTTTTTCATTTGTCGCAAGAGTATCGAGCCACTTTATATGTTCGTCATGTTCAATAATCCTATCTGTATACATATATTTTCTGACATCTTCAAGATTTCGCCACTCTCTTACTTTGAGTTTCAAATCATCAGGGCAATCGAGTATATTTTTAAATTCTAATCTCACTATTTACTTCTTTTGTTTTACTTCATTTAGAATATCGTTTGCAATCGATTTTGTTTGAACTTCTATTGGAATTATTTTCTTGTCTTTGTTTAATAAGCTTACGGCTTCCAATGTCCAGTTTGTGTCGGTTATGTCTACCAGCCCTAGTATATGATGCGCATCCATACATCTTTTTGAGCTACCGATTTGATTTTCGGCAATAATTACGGCGACTGTAGGTATGCCTAGCGCGGCTAATTCCAATAGTGTTTGCCCGCCTGCAGATACGGCTTTGGAGCATTGTTTCATTGCTTCTGCAATACTATTCTCGTCTGCATGTGTTAGTATAATGTCATTGACGGAAAGTATCTCGTCTGGAACCTCGGAAGCGAAAATAAAAGATGCGTTAAGATTTTTTTTTCTAATTTCTTTAACAATCTTTGAAACCTCTTGCTTTTTGTCTGTTCCTCCAAACGATATAAAAAACTTAGCGTTTTTTTTACTGTGTAGATTTGATTCACCCCAAAATGCTTTTCTGAGAACCACCGAGTTTTTACCGTCTATAATACGTCCTGTCGGATAGTTAATTCTATTTGTATCGTCAAACCAGACACCAAAGTCGACTTTTTTTACGGCATCTTCATATAATTTCTTTGGCGCATGATAGCTGTCAATAACGACTACATCGAAGTTTTCTAGTAGTGACGTATCGAAATTGTCTAACCATTCGGTTTTTACGAACTCGTTTTGAGCTGTTGTATCGCCTCTAACATACATCGTAACATTTGTTCCAAACTCCTCAAAGCCTTGTTTGAGAGCGGTGCATCTGGATAAGTGACCATATCCGAATGCACTTCCAGCCTCGGTGAATATAACTATTTTCATTACCCGAATATCGCTTGATACATTATCTCAGCTCTGGTCCAATCCTCAGGCGTGTCGATGTCTTGCACTAAACTACTCGGGAGTTCCACACCTATCGAATGCTCAGCAAAGAGTTGTAGGTTTTGTCCAAATGCTTCCGGTTTGCCAAAGTAAAACTGCGCCGCATCAAAATATGCCTTTGGTAGATCTTGGCTTCTCTTGTTGAAATTCTCAGGCCAAAACATTTTTACCTCACTGTTGCTTCCAAGCTCAAAAGAGCGAAAAATAGGGGCTTCAAAAGCACACACCGAAAAAGCAAATTTTTTGTCACTATTTATCAGCTTCTCATAACCAATTCGTAAGTTTTCTACGCTTACAAAAGGCGCCGTAGCATAGATGCAACAAGCATAATCGTACTCTCTGCCAAGCTTTTTGAGTTCTTCTATTGCATGGGAGATGACTGGAGTAGTACCTGTAAAGTCGTCTGATAGATCTTTTGGTCTGATAAACGGTACACTCGCTCCCCATTCGCTAGCTACTTCCGCAATCTCTGCATCGTCTGTTGAGACCACGACATCGGCAAAAAGTCCACTCTCTATTGCCGCTTCGATAGAGTAGGCGATGATTGGTTTGCCGCAAAACTCTTTGATATTTTTACGCGGTATTCGTTTTGACCCGCCACGGGCTGGGATGATGCAGAGGTTCATTGTTTCCCTTCTTCTATTTTATCCCACAAAACAGTTGACCAAGACATATATTCCATAAAGTGAGCACCTATATCGTTAAATGAGAAATCCCTAGCTCCAAGTGTGTAATAGCAATTCTGAACCAATCTATAGTAAAAATCTGAAAGTGGTGTATAATGCGCACTAAATGTTAGAAAATGTTTATCAATCAAACCATGTTCATTTAGATTCTCAACATCAAACATTGGTTCCATATGTAACTCACCACCAATTTCAATATCATTGGGCATTTCTTTTTCAGGAAAACGTAAAATATAAATATCTAGTCCTGCGATAAGTGGTTTTGCATTTTTTTCATATGCTTTTTCAATCGTGTCTAGTTTTTGGGCACATTTGTATGCTATAAGATTTGTATTTATGCTCGCAAAATCATCACAATCGCCATATCCATCAACTTCTTGAGCCATTTTCATCATATTAATTGCATCACTCCATGCTTTTGTTATATCAGATGATTTTAAATTTGTTTTTACCTCAATTGCCCACAGCACAGAGTGAAGCATGGTTAGCACTGAACCATCTTCATTTTCTGACAACAATGGATATCTCGAGTCGATAATGATAATATCGATCTGTGGAGATATTTTCCCTGATGGTGTTATAAAGTGTCCGCTAACAGCTCTTAATGTATTTGGCAAATAACGATTTAAAAATGTCAACAATGGTAATTCGCCATTTCTGCCTATTGTTTGTGAATTTGGTGTTGATGCCAAAGCCTTGTCAACAGCTAAAAAAATAGCCTTTTCTTCTTGCATAATTATTTTATTTGGAGTTCCATGCTCGTGTTTGTAAGATTTCAACTTTTTATACCCACAAGCATCTCTCCCATCGTCTCCACCACATACCCAACTTCATCATCACTCATACGTACCCTGCCTATGTTTAGTTCAACTATCAAAACTACTATTCGCCTTCAATATATCCAAAAGCTTCTCCTCGCTTATGTTTTCTATTTCTGTTTTGGAATATATCTTCATAAGGTATATATTGCTCTGCTCATCTATGTAGTAGTAAATAACTCTAAAACCGCCACTTTTACCACTTGAGACAGAGCTATTTTTTAGTCTGAGTTTATACAGATTGCTGCTCATTGCTATGCCAGCTTTTGGATTGTCAGTTAGTGCACAACCAATCTCTCTGAGGTCAGAGGCGATTTTATTATACTTTTTTGCAAGCCTTTTGATATCTTTTTCAAAACTATCAAGGCTAATTATTTTCAAGCTCACCGATTAGCCCATCAAGTGTTTTTGTCTCTTTTTTGCCCGCCACTGCCTCTTTTAGCTCCACACAAGAAGATTCAAACTCCCTATAAAATAGCATCGTCTTTTGCTCTTCGATAAACGAACGAACCGCTTCTGTTATCAGTTCGCTACGGTTTAGGTCGTGAGACTTGCCCAAACTATCAAGCTCGTCTATCAAATAAACTGGCAAGCGAAGACCTACTTGCTGTTTTTGTATGCTCTCCAAATCTCTCATAAAAGTAACCTTTTTATATTTGTTTGACAATATGATACATTATTTGATATATCATTGTCAATTTTTATATATTTTGGGCTATATCTGTCTTGATTGTCTCCACCACATACCTCACCTCATCATCGCTCATCCCAGCAAAAATAGGCAAACTAACCGCGCTTTCATAATAGCCAAAAGCATTTGGAGTCTCTTTTGGCTCATAGCCTAGAGCCTTGTAGTACGGTTGCGTATTTATCGGTATGTAGTGCACTTGTGGGAATATATTTTTGACATTTAGTTTGGCGAACAGTTCTGCTTTAGAAAATCCCAGCTTCTCAAAATCAAACAGTGCGACAAACAGATGATATGAGCTTCGCTCGTCATAGGCGTATAGCGGCTTCACAAAATCCAACCCTGCAAAAGCCTCGCCGTATCTTCTCGCTATCTCTCGTCGTCTAGCTACAAATCTATCAAGTCTAGCCAGTTGCGAAATACCAAGTGCACAGTTGATGTCAGGCAAACGGAAGTTGTAGCCTAGGGCGTGCTGTTCGTGATACCAAGGATTTTTTAGCCCATTTGCGTCAAATGCCATCTGGGCGTTGACGAACTCATCTGCATTTCTCGTGATACCATGAGTTGATAGGGCACGGATTTTTTTGTAGATGTTTTCATCGTCTGTTGTGACCGCCCCGCCATCGCCTGTCGTGATATGCTTGACTGGATGAAACGACCAGATAGAAGCATCTCCAACACTTCCAGCACCCTCAGCCCCCAGCGCATGAGCGCAGTCTTCTAGGACTTTTACGCCGTATTTTTCCTTGAGCGTTTTTAGCCCATCTAGCGTGGAAGGCAGACCTGTAAAATGTACAGCATAGACAGCTTTTATGTCACTGTCTTTTTTTAGCATATCTTCGCAGAGATTTAGGTCTATCTGTGCTTTGTCATCGACATCTATAAAAATAGGCCGTGCTCCAGCATAAAGCACAGAGTTTGCCGTAGCTACAAAACTTATAGGGGTTGTTAGTACTTTGTCATTTGGATTTAGAAGCGCAAGGGAAGCCAGATGAAGTGCACTTGTCCCGCTATTTACGGCTACGCAATACTTTGAATTAGTGGTTTTACAAAGTGCTTGTTCAAACTCCGAAACCTTTGGTCCCGTGGTTAGATAGTCACTTGTTAGGGTGTCTACGACAGCTTTTATATCATCATCGTCGATAGATTGCCTACCGTATGGAATCGATTTCATGAGTCTTTAATCATGGAGAGAAGTTGTTGTCCGTTTAGCCATTTATCATTATTTTCCGAACTGTACTCAAAGCCGTATTCGATGTCCTTACCGCACTCTCCAAGTGCATTTGTTGTGTAATCTACGGCGTTATCGGTAAATTTTATCGTCGGCTTGATGACGAAATGGTCATCAAACTCAACGCTCAGGTGGCTATCATCTTTTGGAACCATTACCTCATGTAGCTTTTCCCCAGGTCTAATACCTATGTATTTAATCGGAAGTTCCGGCGCCATTGCTATCGCTAGGTCAACCACACGCATCGATGGGATTTTTGGAATAAATATCTCTCCGCCTTGCATCCGTTCAAAATTTTTGAGTACAAATTCAACACCCTCTTTTAGGGTAATCCAAAACCGTGTCATTCTCTCGTCGGTTATCGGTAATTCTTTGACACCGTCTTTGATTAGCTTTTGAAATAGCGGCACTACCGAGCCTCTAGAGCCTACGACATTGCCATATCTGACAACGCTAAAAATCGTCTTTTTACTTCCTTTGATATTGTTTGCGGCGACAAATAGTTTGTCGCTTGCTAGTTTGGTTGCCCCATACAGATTGATTGGACTTGCCGCTTTGTCGGTGGAAAGCGCTATTACTTTTGATACACCGTTTGAGAGGGCGGCATCTATTACATTTTCAGCTCCGCCGATGTTAGTTTTGATACATTCCATAGGATTGTACTCGGCAATAGGGACATGTTTTAGTGCGGCGGCATGGATTACTATATCTACGCCATCCATCGCTTTTATCATCCTATCTTTATCTCTGACGTCACCGATGAAATATCGCATACATTTTGCATTAAACTCAGCAGACATCTCATACTGTTTTAGTTCGTCTCTTGAGTAAATTATAATCTTGTTTGGAGTGTAGTTGTTGAGTAGTAGTTCGGTGTATTTTTTGCCGAAACTACCTGTTCCGCCTGTGATAAGTATATTTTTGCCGTTAAACATTTTTTTGTCCAAAGTGTTATTTTCCTTATAAAAAAAGCAATATTTGTTCCGATGAGAGTGAGCCTTAGTGCCAGTTGTCAAAGCCTATCTATTGTATCGTATGCAAAAATATTAAAAGAGCAAAAATGACTGAAAAAATTAAGTTGGGGTGTATGAACGAGCTGGTAATTGATCGCATAGCTCCTCCTGGTGCTTATCTGCTGGCTGGTGATGGTGAAGATGTGTTGCTACCAAATCGTTATCTGACAAACGACATGAAAGTTGGCGCTATCTTAAGCGTATTCATCACCACAGACTCAGAAGATAGAGTTGTCGCAGTGACGGAGAGACCCGTGGCGATGGTGGATGAGTTTGGTATTTTTACTGTTATAGATAGTACGGATTTTGGTGCATTTGTTGATTGGGGCTTACCAAAAGATCTATTTGTGCCAAAAAGAAACCAAAAGAAACCATTCCGCAAAGGTGAGAGAAAAATCCTCAGAATAGTATATGATGAGAAAACGGACAGATTGGTGGGCGATGAACATATCAGTAAATACCTATCCAAGGAAACTCCACAGTTTGGAAAAGGCGAGGATGTCAATGTCCTACTCTATGCCAAGACTGATTTGGGCTTCAAAGTGATAGTCAATAACAAGTACGAGGGACTCATATTTCACAAAGAGATCTTTGAGCCACTGTTCGTAGGTCAAAGACGAACGGCTTATGTGAAGCTGGTAAGGGAAGATGGCAAGATTGACATCTCCATAAATCCGATCGGAGAGATGAGAAAAATCGGTGCCGCTGAGAAGGTTTTAGCAATTCTTACAAAAAATGGTGGCGAGATGCTTTTTACCTACAAAAGCGAAGCAGAAGATATAAAGAAAAAGTTTGAGCTGAGCAAGAAAAATTTCAAGGCAGCCCTCACTCAACTAATAGATGAGGAAAAAATCACCCTAAAAGAGGATAGGATCGTGCTAAACAAAGGCGTAAAAGCCTAGTTTTCTAGTATCCTAGGCAGTGTTTCATTTATGCTATTTGTCAGAAATCTTCGCTCTTTTAGGCTTGCAAATGCCAATACTGCACGAATATGCTCTGTTGTAATAGATGGAAAATCATCAACAATCTCTTACTCACTCATGCCGCTAACCAAATAGTCCAAAACATCATAAACAGCTATTCTAGTACCCTTTAAGCAAGGCTTGCCACTCCTGGTATTAGGAGTGGATACAATGTATTGTGAAATATCGGTCATAAGTATCTACAATTCTTGGAAGTTTCGACAATTGTACCAAAATATATGCTAAATGGTTATTTTGACTTCTATAGGTTTAAGGGCTTCGATTTCGGCAATATCGACTGGATTGGAGGAGTGCTGTCCTGGCTAGGTTGGAGCGCACTCACATACCTGACCAATATTTTACTGTACGGTAGCGTGTGTACCAATATATGCAATAGTCAATATGAAAAATGCTATCGTAGCAATTACGAGTATTTCCATCATAAATCCCTCAAACTTTTTATTTTTGCTTTAATTTTTTTATCCACAATAATTATTGCAACAGTTAGCGTTATTATTGCGATTATATCCCCAAATATTTTCACAAACGACTCTTGCCCATAGTTGTTTATGAGCCAACCTATCAAACTGATCGCCGTAACCACTATGATACCAAGCCAAATTTTGAGGTAGTTTAACTCTTCTTTTATCTCATCAATCTTTGCCAACTTGCACTCCATGTATTTTAGAGTTTGGACAATTGTACCAAAATATATTCTAAATAGTTATTTTGTCTTGGCGGTTTTCAAGACTTCGATTTTGGCTACATCGGCTGGGTGTGTGGCTCGCCACTTTTCTCGTTCGGCTCGGAGTCTTGCTAGGTGGGAGTCGATGTTTTGGCTGGTGAGCTTGACGCCAAAATCCGGATACTGTTGTCCGCCTGAGAAGTTGCCATCAAACATACGGTCAAGGAGTATATCGCCAAGCTCTTTTTTGTAGTGTGAGCTATCCCAGTACCATTTCATTTTTGCTTTTGAGTCATCTGGCACGGTTTCAGTTGTCAGCGAATGATATCCTGCGAAATCCCATAGCGCAAACGGCGGCTTGTTGTTTTGAGACGCTACTTTTTCATTTACCGCCACAACTCTTCGCCTATACTCCTCAAACATCCCCCAGCCTTGCGTAATAGCTAAAACCTCCCACTGTCTTGCGTGACTTGGCGAGATAAAAATGGTGACTTTGACGCTGTTTTTATAAGCTTTGTCGAGAATCCGCTCAAAGGCTTGCCAGTGAACGGTTTGGGTTTTGTTGAATTCTTTACTGTAAAAACGTGCAAAATATTCTTTTTCCGATCCTTGAAAGATTTTTTTGTGTCCACCTATATCATCACATTCACTTTGTGATAGCGCTGGATTTCGCATTCCTGATTGAAGATACGGTGTTGGCTTTTTGCTTGCTACTGTTTTGATGGAAGATTTTAATGCGTCAATTGAAAGAAGATATTTTAATGCGTAAAAGTCGCCAAAAGCATCCTTGTCAAATCCATCTCTCGTTGACTCTTTTGCATAAAAAGTAAACAGATCCGCCCCGATAATAATATGTTTTGCACCATTCTTGATTGCGGCGTCAAACATATATTCACACTCTATAGGCGTCATGATGTTTATTGATGAGTTGAAAATAGATTTTTGAAAAAAAATTTTATTATTAGGGTCTATTCCCCTATCCGTACGACTTGTTCCAAAAAATACCACTTCAGGTTTTTGTCTGATTAGTTTTATTTCCTTATACGGTCTTTGCTTGTTATAAGTTTCTATTTTATTCGCATTAAACCCAACAATTTTCGGAGAGTCAAAAATATCAAACGGATCGACAATGTAGTTAAATCCCCCGATAAACAAAACTACAAGAGAGGTAAAAAGTAAAGCTCTTAAACTTGATTTTTTCCACATAACTGCCGCCTAAAACTGGAAATACAGAAATTGTGAGATTTTTGAGAGCGACACAATGCCAATGGCTAACAGCATGGCGGTGACAAATTGATATAAAAGTGACGGTTTTATCTTTTTGCTCCACTTCTGAGAATTTCTAAGTGCCAAAATAGTCGTAGCAAAGAGAAACATTAGCAATATTGATTTTATTCCTGTTGGCTCGACGGCTTGTATCCACGCTCCAAACTCCACCCCATACCCACTCAAAAACGCCAACTTTCCAGCCAGCTTATCTGGCAACACCACCCCGCCCATGCCAACCATCCCGCCAAGTACTTTTTTGACAGCTTCAAAGTCCTTGGCCCGAAAAAATACCCAAGCAATATTGACAAAGTTGAAGGTAATTAGCCACCCCAGCCATCCCCACATTCGTAGTCCCAAATCTTTCCATATCCGATGAATGACAATAGCCGCTCCATGCAGCGCTCCCCATATCACAAACATCCAAGATGCCCCGTGCCAAAGTCCACCGATGAGAAAAACAGCAAAGAGGTTGAGATAGTTTCGCCATCTTCCAACTCTATTGCCGCCAAGCGGTATGTAGATGTAATCCCTAAGAAATCTTGAGAGGGTGATGTGCCACCTGCGCCAGAAGTCTTGAATGTCGCGGGCTTTGTACGGGGAGTTGAAGTTGATAGGTAGTCGGATGTTAAACATGAGGCTCATCCCAATAGCCATATCGGTGTAGCCTGAAAAGTCAAAGTATAGCTGCAATGTGTAGCTTAGACTTGTCGCCCACGCCTCAAAAAAGTTTAGCGTCGTAGCCGCATCGTACCCAGCGTTTGCCCAATCGGCGAATGTATCTGCGATGAGAACTTTTTTGAATAGCCCGATGGAGAACAAAAACAGCCCAACAGCAATATGTCGCCACCTAACCGCCCAGTTCCAGCGGCTTGCAAATTGGGGCATCATCTCGGAGTGATGCAGTATCGGACCGGCAAGCAGATGCGGAAAGTAGCTCACAAATAGCATATAGTTTAGCAGGTCATACTCTTTTACCTTGCCATTATAGGCGTCGACCAAAAATGCGATTTGTGTAAATGTAAAAAAGCTAATCCCCAGAGGCAAGATGATATGAGGCAGAGGAACATTTGAGCCAAAGATACCATTGAAGTTTTCTAGCAAAAAGTCGGTGTATTTGAAATAACCAAGAAGCGCTATATTAAAAACAACTCCAAAAATTAGAAGTTGTTTTGCAGAGAATCTCTTTAAAAGCCGAAGGCTTTTACTCTCTCTCTCTCTCTCTCTCTCTCTCTCTCTCTCTCTCTCTTGGCGCATCTGCGAGCGCCGAGCCGACAAAGAAATTGACAAAGATACTAAAAAGCAGCAGCGGCACATAAAGAGCGTTCCAGTAGCCGTAAAAAAATAGACTTGCGCCTACTAGCCAGATCTTGGAGCCAAGAATGAGTCTTTTGCGAAGTAGCCAAAAATAGCCGATAAGTGTGATGGGCAAGAATGCAAAGATGAAGGTGTATGTGTTGAAGAGCATTTATGACCTGTCAAATAATTTGATACCAGTACTTTTGTATTTAAAAAATATATCAAAATACTAGACTTTGAAGAATATTATAAAAATTATTCTTAAAACTATTTAGTATTTTTATCTTTTTGTTTCATTATGAACTAAAAATGTCTAACATTTATACAAATACAATCCAATAAAAACTTGGATGTCTAAATGCTGGCTATTAAAGAAATTGTAGAAAAATTTGAGGTCTCGAGGGCAACACTTCACAACTGGAAAACCACAAAGCCCAAACTGTACGACTATCTGAGAAACTATGATGGCAAAAATGATGAGTTTCGTGATATGAAAATAGTCATGGAGAAGTATATTTGTGAGAGGGTTGGAGAGTTTGAGTATGCTGAGATAGAGTTTTTACTCGCCGTTTCGCTTACTTTTGACAACCTAGAAGCCATCAAAAATATTCAAAATATCTTCATCGACGCTACAGCAAAAGAGATAAAGAGTAAAGCCAAAGCCATCCTAGATATCTTTGCCAAGTTAGAGAGACTAAATATCATCGAGAAATATATCTTCGTAGAGCGTTACCGAGCAGTAAAAAATCAGCTCAAAAAGACCAAAGAGGACAAAGGCGACCTTGTAAGATACTATTTCAAGCCGTTTTTGACAAAAAATTAGTTTTCTAGTATCCTAGGCAGTGTGATTCCTGTTTGACCATCATATTTGCCACCTCTATCTTTGTAGCTGATCTCACACGGCTCATCCCCCTCAAAAAATAGCACTTGAGCGATTCCTTCGTTTGCATAGATTTTTGCTGGAAGTGGTGTTGTATTAGATATCTCTATTGTGATGTGTCCCTCAAAATCAGGCTCAAAAGGTGTAACATTTACGATAATACCGCATCTAGCATATGTACTCTTGCCAAGGCAAACTGCTAGAACATTTCTAGGAATCCTAAAATACTCCACTGTACGAGCTAGGGCAAATGAGTTTGGTGGTACAATACATACATCTCCGACGAAGTCCACAACATTGTTTTCGTGAAAATCTTTTGGGTCTATAACTGTGGCGTTTATATTTGTAAAAATCTTGAACTCATTTGAGACTCTAATATCGTACCCATAAGAGCTGAGACCATAACTAACAACACCTTTTCCTGCAAGTCTTTCGCAAAACGGTTCGATCATCTTATCTTTTATTGCTTTTTCTCTTATCCAGCTATCGGCTTTTAAACCCATTTTTATGCCTTTTTTTGTAATTTTTGCCTAAATTTTCTCAAAAAATGTAATTTTCACGACAATTTATAGCATTTTTTGTTATTATAGCGGTAAAAGCCCAAAAGAAGTAGGAACTAAAAATGGAATTTGAAAATATAAAAGAGCTTGTAAAACTTTTTGATAAAAGTTCACTATCAAAACTAAGAGTACACAAAGAAGATTTTAGTATAGATTTGGAAAAATCAAGCGGTGAGGTGGTTTATACGCAAGTTGCAAAACCTGCTCCTGCAACTCAGCAAATGCTCACTGAAGCACCAGCGCAACCAAAACCTGCAACTCAAACCCAAGAAGTCAAACTTGGCGAAATAGTTACATCGCCAATGGTTGGCACATTCTACAAAGCTCCTTCGCCAGATAGCCCTCCATATGCAAAAGTTGGTGAGATTGTCAAAAAAGGCAAATCAATGTGCATCATCGAGGCTATGAAAATCATGAACGAAATAGAAGCAGAATTTGACTGCAAGATAGTTGAAATATTGGTCGAGGATGGACAGCCTGTTGAGTATGACATGCCGTTGTTCAGGGTGGAAAAAATATAATGAAAAAAGAGCTTAAAAGAATACTTGTTGCGAATAGAGGCGAGATTGCCCTTAGAGCTATTAGAACTATAAAAGAAATGGGTAAGCAGGCTGTAGCCGTATATTCTACAGGTGATAAAGATGCACTATATTTGAAGTATGCAGACGTAGCCGTTTGTATAGGTGGACCTAAATCTTCTGAGAGTTACTTGAATATTCCGGCTATCATAACTGCTGCAGAGATTACGGAATCAGATGCAATTTTCCCTGGATATGGTTTTTTAAGCGAAAATGAACATTTTGTAGAAGCTTGTGAAAAACATAATATAACCTTCATTGGACCTTCAACTAGAGTTATGCAAATGATGAGTGATAAATCAAAAGCAAAAGACGTTATGAAAGAAGCAGGAGTGCCTGTTATTCCAGGTTCTGACGGTATTATTGAAGATATTGAAGACGCAAAGAAAAAAGCAAATGAAATAGGTTATCCTGTTATACTGAAAGCCTCTGCAGGAGGCGGTGGACGAGGTATGAGGGTTGTTGAGGATGAGAGTTATTTAGAAAATGCTTACCTAGCGGCTAGCTCCGAGGCTATTGGAGCATTCGGAAACGGCGCTATTTATATGGAAAAATATATTAAAAAACCAAGACATATAGAAATGCAAATTATTGCCGACAAATATGGCAACTGCATACATCTTGGCGAAAGGGATTGCTCTCTTCAAAGAAGACACCAAAAAGTGATTGAAGAGTCCCCAGCAATACTTTTGGACGATATTACGAGAAAAAATTTGCATATTGCCGCCGTAAAAGCATCTAAGCATATAGGTTATGAAAATGCAGGTACGATTGAGTTTTTAGCGGACGAACAAAAAAATTTCTACTTCATGGAAATGAATACAAGACTTCAAGTTGAGCATCCAGTTAGCGAAATGGTATCAAACGTAGACCTTATAGAGTTGATGATAAAAGTAGCAGAGGGTGAAGAACTTCCAAAACAAGAAAGTATTGAGCTAAAAGGACACTCTATAGAATGTAGAATAACCGCTGAAGACCCTGTGAGATTTATGCCAAATCCTGGCAAAATCAAACAGTGGATTGTTCCAGGCGGAAAAGACGTTAGGGTTGATAGCCATTGCTATCCTGGATACATAGTTCCTCCTCACTATGACTCACTAATCGGCAAGCTTATTGTTTGGGCTGATACGAGAGAAAAAGCAATAGCAAAGATGAGTAGGGCGCTAGGTGAGATGGAGGTAAGCGGAATAAAAACTACGATAGAGTTCCATAAACAGATGATGAAAAATCCAGACTTCCATTCTAATAATTATGATACTAAATATCTTGAGACGTGGCAAATCACACAAGAGTAGTTTTGTTGGAACACTATTTGTTTTGTTTTTTGAAAAAGTTGTAAGGACTAGTGAATGAAAATAGAAAGTAGCAGAGTAGCCCTTGATTATGAGGCTAGACGAACTCAAGAACAAGTGCAAAAAGTTGAAATTAATAAAAGCTTTGAGACAGAGTTATCCGATAGCGTTAAAAATGATATTAAGGCTGGTTCGGTTACCCCTATGGTTGAGGAGATTAAATCTGCAAATAGTGCACTTGCTCACTTGTCAAAAGTTGGTGGCGCTATGCAAAAAATGAGTGGCGATAAAATGGAAAGCGCTATGGCTGATCTTAGAAATATTACAAATAGTCTGAAAGATATGCTAAATAATAACTTAACGGCGATTAATGAGCCTGCTACGGGCGCTACGTATAGTGCTGATGAGATGAAGAGTGTTCTTTCGTCTAATAATTTTACTTCATCTCACAATTTTGATTATTTAGCTAGTAAGGCTGACGCACTTCTAGCTTAACAAATTTTTACGGAGATTCCCGATTTTATTGCGGGAGTCTTATTACCTTTATTTTTGCAGATGCTTTTAGCTTTTCGAAATACTCTTTAATTGCCGCCTCTTCTTTTTGCGATGCAAGTTTTTCAAATATTTCATTTCTTACTTTTTCCAACGGTAGCTGTTCCGGATCTAATTTTTCCTTAATAAAATAAGTAACAAATTTATTCTTAACAGGTATTATCGGTGTAAATCTACCCTCTGGTGTTTGTTTAAATAGATAAACTAATCCAGGTTCAAGTCCTGTAGTGTCGATAGTTGTTTCTGTTTTTTTGACATCGCCTATTTCGCTCATCGGTGCTTTTGCTAGTGTTTCAAGAAGTTCTTTTTTGTCTGTCGAATACTCTATAACATTAAGTTTTTTAGGGGCGGTAAAGTCTTTCTTGTTGTTTTCGTAGTAGGCGGCAATATCTTTTTCGTCGATAGGAACATATTTTTGAAATGCTATTTTTTGATATAACTTATCCCTTGCCATCCTCTGTTTTATCTCTTTTTTGTAGTCATCAATATTAATAAATCTTTGTTTTAGGGCATCTTTGAATTGAGATAGACTAAGTCCATTACTGGAAGCAATTCTTTCTAATTGTTTTTCTACTTCAAAATCATCTATTTTAAATTCGTCCTTATTCATTTCTATCTCTTCCAGCCTCGTTTGCACGAGTTGGTCTATCGCATCTTCTTGTGAGATTTTCTTTTCATTTTCTAATTTGAGTATTTCATACATTGTGATAACTTTGTTATTTACGATAACGGATATGCCATCAAGAGTGGCCGCAAAAGATATTGCGCCAAACAATGCCAATCCTGCTACTATTTTTTTCATTCGGAAACCTTTGGAAATAAATTGCCTCATTCTACAATTAAGGGGCTAAAATCTGCTTGCAAACCACTTGGAGAATATATAAACAGACCAGAATTGATGCTTGAAACTTCCGTCTTTTGCTTTGTTGAATAAAAACTCCAAATAAGGTTTTTTAAAAAACTGCGTTTGCTTGTTGATTTCAAATACTATTTCCGGATCTCCAGAATCAAAAAGCCATTTGTTAAAAGGATAGGAAAACCCTTTTTTTGTTCTTTCGACAACTTCACTTGGTAGCAAGTTGCCAAACATATTTTTTAATACCCATTTTGTATTTTCAGATATTCGAGTATCGCCAAGTCTTATGGAGTTGGCTAGTATGTTGTAGTCCATAAACGGACATCTTATTTCCAGCGAATTAGCCATACCAATTTTGTCAGCCTTTTGTAGTAAAACTTCCCCTAGCCATATTTTTATATCGATATAACTCATCCACTCCGAGTAGTCTTGTCGACCAGATTTTTTGAATTCATCGTAAAACTTTTCAATAAGTACTATGGAGTCTCGTTCGGCTACTTTACTATTTAACAATACATTTTTTTGTTCATCCGTAAAACACTCGCCTATTGTTCTATATGCTATGTCATCGGAAAAAACTCTTTTGTACCATTCCCACTCTCGGTTATTTTCACTGTGTCTTGCAAAAAAACCTTTTAAATAGGATGCAAACGGTAGCTTTTTGGCTTTTAGCATTTCTAAAAATAACGAATATTTTTCATATCCAGAAAATGCTTCGTCGCCGCCTTCCCCACTAAGGACACTTTTGAATCCAAGTGATGAGATGGTTGAACACATTGCGTAAAGCGGAATACTAGTCGGATCTGAAATTGGCTCGTCAAATGCTTTTATAGTTTTATCTAGTTGTTCAAAAAAATCATTTTTACCGAATACGATTTCAGTATGTTCGGAGTTTATTTTTTTGGCCGTAAGTGCGGCGAAGTATCTTTCGTCATGTTGTTCGAAACCATTGTAGCCTATACAAAATGTATGTAGTTTCTGCTCTTGCCTTAGTAGTTCATTTGATGCTAAAGCACATATCGTTGAACTGTCTAGTCCGCCCGATAAAAAGGCACCTATTTTAGTATCTGTTGTGAGCCTTAGGTTTACACTGCTTATTATAGAATTTTCTAGGTTTTGGTCGTTCTTCTTGTGTGCAAAAAAGTCAAAATACTTTTCGATCGAAACATTTTTACCGTCATAAGTTAAAGTATGTCCTGCTGGAAGTTTGTAGATATTCTCATAAAAAGTTTCTTGTGTAATGGCGGCACGATAAGATAGGTATGATTTGAGAGCGCTATTTCGGAACTTGGTTTTGACATGCGGAACAATAGCGTCAATTGAAGAAGCAAATATAAACTTTGAGCCGTCGTTTGCATAGTAGATGGGTTTTTTACCGAATCTATCCCTGACGAGGGTTAGTTTATTTAGATTTATATCGTATAGGGCGAAAGCAAACATACCTATTGCTGAATTTAAAAATACTTTTGCATTATTTGAGAAAGCTTTAAATGCGCAAAGAGAGTCACTTTTTATCCCATCAAAGTTGAAGGAGCTTGCTATGGTTTTGTAATTATAAAGCTCACCGTTAAATACAAAAATTGTATTACTTTGTATAAAGGGGGGGTCAAATTCATGGGACGGAGCTATGACGGCAAGACGATTCTGAGCAAAACAGCCACCAATAAACTCTGTTATTTTGGTTCCGTCAGGTCCTCTGTGTATCATTTTTTCTAAAGATAATTCAACTTTTTGCCTATTGTAATTACCGATAATACCAAAAATTCCGCACATTTTTGATTTTTATTTTTGTATATCTGAGAATTTATTTATAAATTGTACAAAGATGGTTTCTAGTTTTGCTAAATCATCTTTTGAGACCTTTTCGTTCGGCGCATGAATTGTTTCGTTTATAGGCCCAAACTCTATGACGTCGATACCGTATTCGGCTATAAACCTAGCATCGCTCGTGCCACCGCTTGTAGACAGGCATGGTTTGACTCCTGTTTGATTTTCTATTATCTGACTCAAAAGATTAATTGCTTGTTGTGCGAAGTTACTTTTTCTGGCTATAAAAGGCTTTGAGCTTTGGTCAATTTCTATTTTAATGTTTTCGATTCCACACTCTAAAGCTTTTGATTTAATATAATTTTCTACATTTTCTACTGTCGTACTTGTAGAGTTTCTTACATTAAGCATTAGAGTTAATTCTGTTGGAATTACATTTGTCTTTTGGTAGCCGCTCCGTATGTCGGTAATGACTAGTTGACTAGGCGAAAAGTACTCGTCTCCATTATCTAGTTGTTTATCTGCGATAAACGAGAGTAGTTTTCCGGCTAGCGAGATTGGGTTAATTGCTTTTTGAGGATATGCCGCATGCCCACCGTGACCTATGATTGTTACTTTTGCGTTTATGGAGCCTCTTCGTCCGACTTTAATCGTATCTCCAAACTTTTTATCGCAGGTTGGCTCGGCTACGATACAAAAATCAGGTAGCAGGTTTTCTTTTTGTAGATACTTTAGTATTTCAACCGTACCATATTTTGCATCACCCTCTTCGTCACTTGTGAGTAGCAGTGAAATTGTACCGTTAAAGTTTTTTATATTTTTGACTGCATTTATAAATGTAGCTATTCCGCCTTTCATATCGCTAGCGCCTCTTCCATATATGAAGCCGTCTTTTTCTATAGCTTCAAATGGATTACAATCCCATCCTTCACCAGGCGGAACTACATCAATATGTCCAGCAAAAGCAAGATGTAAGCCGTCGGAGAATTTTTTATATAAAAATAAGTTTTTGACACCATTTATATCGATTCTTACGGCTTTAAATAAATCCAGATAATCTGTTATAAAATCGAATGCACCGTCATCACACGGCGTTAAAGAGTTAAAAGAGATAAGTTTTGCCGTAAGTTCGGTAGTGTCTAGTTTTTTTATAGTATGACCACCTTGTTTCTACCGACTTTTTTGGCTTCTTCTATGGCTTTTTGTCCTCTTGTATTTATGGTTATAAGATCGTCTCCTATTTCATGAGATATTACGCCGGCACAAATTGTAAGCTGAATAACTTCTTCTGAATAAATTAGTTTGCTCACTTCAATTTTTGATCTTATTCGTTCGGCAAGCTCTGCCGCTTTTTCTGTGCCGCCTTTGTGCAGGATAATTGCAAAATCTTCATCCCCGACTCTATAAATTTTATCTTCGTCCCCGAGATAGCTTTTAAGTGTATTTGATACAAAAACCAAAACTTTATCACCGCCTAGGTAGCCAAATCTATCATTAATATCTCTAAAGTTATCTATATCTATGTAAACTATAGTCATGTCTAGTTTTTTATCACCGCTAGAGTGAATAATTTTTGTCATATCGGTTATATAGGCTCTCTTATTGTGGAGTTTTGTTAGTCTATCAATCATGGATTTCTGTAAAGCCGTATTTAACTCAATCTCAAGTCTTCTAATATGTTCGTCGGATTTTTTTATTTCTTCAAGAAGTTTTGTTTGGAATCCGAGCATATAGGAAACAATTTTCTCATAATCAATATGTCCGTTTGGTTCTTGTTCTGATAATTTATCTATATATTCGCCCTGTCCTACGATCACTTTAGAGATTTCCCTATTGCTTCCCGAGAACATTTCGAATGTTTCTTGTGATAATTCTATATATTTTTCCAAGTCTTTTTCGGCCTCAAGCGTAGCGTGGTCTGAAAATTTTTGAAATATACCTTTTATATCCTCGCTTTGAATTGACGATAGCATATCTTTGAAAACTTGTTCATAATATTTCGGATAAGCCGGTGTTTCTGATTCCGCTAGTTTTGTTATAGTCTTATCTCTGACGTCATTTATAATGGTTAGTAGTTCATTTCTAGTCAATTTTGGTAACCTTTCACGTTTTATTGTCGGAATTTTATAATAATAAATTGAAACTATACCCGTAATTAAGGAAAAAAAATGCAACTTTTTAGACTTTTAATATCTGTAGTAACTATAATATTTTTCTCAGTTGGTTGCACTCAGACTCCTTCAAGTCCTGCAACTAAAGGCGAGAGTAGAAAAAATAAAGATGATGAAATGGCAGTTCTTTCTAAAATCAAGAATAAAAATGAACTAATTTCAGCACTTATTAAGCTTGCCACTTCTAACTATTTAGAAACAAATGGATTTGGACAAATGAGGGATTTTTCGATAGATACGGATGCTAAATCTTTTGCATTCAGTGTTAATTTAAAGGGTGAAAGTGTGCCGCTTAGAGTGGCTGTTCCAAAATATGAGATCGTCAAAGAGGGTGCAAAAGTATTTTTTGTAGCAAAGAATATTGCTACTGATAGGGAGTGGCTTAATGCCGTGGCTGTAAAATACTTGAAAGAAAAAAAGATTGAAATTGCACCGAAGTATTCTATGTTTATGTTATTGGCGCTGTAGTGGCATACAGAATACCTGTTATTCTAGCTTTTGTAAACTTTCTATTATTGACTTTTTATGTCGGAGAAATTTCACTAAGCGGGGCGGAGGCAAAAGTTTTTTTCGAGCACTCTACGCTTGTTGGAGTAATGTCTTATTACTCTTGTGAGATATTCGGTAGGAGTGATATAGCGGCACGAGCCCCATTTCTATTTATGCACTTTATTTCAACGCTTATGTTATTTGAGTTGTCAAAAAATATTTTAAAACAAAATATAGATAGGCTTTTTGCTGTTTGTTTTTTTATACTTTTGCCAGGCGTTAGCCTTAGTGCTTTGTTTATAAACAAAGCTGGAGTTATTATATTTTTGACATTATTATTTTTACTTACTTTGCAAAGGGGGTTTGTGAAGATTTCATATATCCTACTTGCCTGTTACACTTTTATGGACAATGCTTTTGCTATATTATTTCTGGCTCTTATATTTTACGGAATACGTAGGGATGATAAAGGTCTTATATTTACCAATATTTTACTATTCGCAATGAATATGGTTTTATTTGGTTTTAACGATGGGGGTAAGCCAAAAAGTGCTTTTTTGGATACGGTCGGAGTTTATTTTGCGATTTTTAGTCCGCTAGTGTTTGGCTATTTTTTATTTGCAATCTATAAGTCTTTTAGGAGCAGTTCAAGCGAACCCGTTTTGTATATTTCGTTTTGGGCGCTAATTTTTTCGTTACTCTTATCAATTCGCCAAAAGATACAGTTTGAAGATTTTGCTCCATTTGTTGTTTTGTCTGTACTATTTATGGTTTCAATTTTTTTTAATTCATACAGGATTAGACTTAGACCCTTTCGACGAGGTTATAAGCTTCTAGGTTATTCTCTCATTGCATCTTTATTGTTTGGTAGCGGAATACTATTTTTTTCTAAAAGCTTTTACTTATTTTTGCATAATCCAAAAAAGAATTTTGGCTATGACTACCATGTGGCACGAGAGTTGGCGTATGAACTAAAGAGTTTGGGTTTTCAAAACATAAAATGTGAGAACAAGGAGATGGCGCTACGATTGAAATTTTACGGTATTTTTGACGGTAATAAATATTTGCTAAGCGATCGGTATGGTATGAATGCAAAAAAGGTTTCGGTTGTATACAGCGGAGTCGTAGTTGCAACATACTATGTTACGAAAGTAAACACTTTTTAAAACTTACTATTTCATTTTTCATAATTTAATTACCATGAATTAAAAAAAATGTTACAATTTCGCAAATTCACAGAAGGGGTTTATCATGGCTCAACGAGCAATAAGAGAATATGACGGTAAAGCTATATTTTCTAAACAGTGGGAGAAATACTTTAGCGGGTTTCATTATGGATTCAAGTCGGTACTTGTAACTAGTGGGGAAGAGTTAAAAAATAAAGCAAATGAACACGGTTTTGAATGGTTAAAACAAGAGCCTTTGGTTGCTAAACCAGATATGCTGTTTGGCAAAAGGGGTAAAAATAATCTGGTTCTATTTAAAGATCAAAAACCGGGCGATGTTGGATTGGAAGTTGCAGCAAAATGGATTGATGAGAAATGTGCTCACGCTACGACACTTTTGACTGGACAACACGGTGTTTTGACGCATTTTATCGTTGAGCCTTTTACGCCGCATTCTCAAGATCAGGAATATTACATAAGCGCAACTACTGTCGGTGAAGACGATGTCCTTTATATGTCTGCCGAAGGCGGTATGGAAGTTGAAGAAAACTGGGATAAGGTTATTGAGGTTAAAGTTCCAATAACTCTTGGTGAAGCTGAAATCGAACATTTAATCAAAGCAAATATTCCGGTTGCGATTCCGGCTGAAAATAAAGCAAGATTTACGTCTTTTGCGATTCAGTTTTTCAAATTTTATAGAGATATGAACTTTGCATACCTAGAAATCAACCCGATAGTAATGGTTGGAAATGATATGCATATTCTTGATCTTGTAGCAAGACTTGATGATACTGCAGGTTATCTGATGAGCGATGAGTGGGGAGATGTTGAATATCCTACAGCATTCGGTATGGAAGATTTGAGTCCTGAAGAAAAAGCAATTGCAGAAGCCGATAGCAAATCCGGCGCGTCACTAAAACTAACAATCTTAAATCCAATGGGAAGAATCTGGACAATGGTTGCAGGCGGCGGTGCATCGGTTGTTTATGCCGATACGATTGCCGACTTATCTGGAAACGTTGCCGATCTTGCAAACTATGGTGAGTACTCCGGCGGACCAACCACTGGCGAGACAAAATTTTATGCTGAAACCGTACTTGATTTGATGACTAGGCATGCCGATCCTAAAGGTAGGGGCAAGATTCTAATCATCGGCGGTGCAATTGCAAACTTTACCGATGTTGCAAAAACATTCACGGGTATTATTCAGGCATTTGAAAACTATGCTGATAAAATGAAAGCAGTTGGCACTAAAATATATGTAAGACGTGGTGGTCCAAATTATGAAAAAGGTCTAAAAGATATTAAAGAGGCGGCTGATAGATTAGGTCTTTATATAGAAGTATACGGTCCTGAAACACATGTTACCGACATTGTTAGAATGGCACTAGAGAAGTAAGGAGAATAAGATGAGCGCACTATTTAATAAAAATACACAAGCTATATTTTGGAATAACAATAAAAGTGCTATCCAAAGAATGCTCGACTATGATTATGTTATCAAAAGAGAAAAACCGTCAATAGCAGCTATAGTAGCACCAACTGCAGAGAGTAAATTTGACAAATTCTTTTATGGACCGGATGAGATTATTATTCCCCTATATAAAAATACTACAGATGCGGTCGAAGCGTGTCCAAATGCAGATGTTCTTTTGAACTTTGCTTCTTTTAGGACTGCATATGATGTTACAATGGAGGCAATAGCTCTAAAGCAGTTTAAAACCATTATGGTTACTGCGGAAGGTATTCCTGAGAGACTTGCTAGAAAAATGAACCAAGAGGCAAAAGATAAAAATGTAACCGTTATTGGACCGGCAACGGTCGGCGGTATTGCTCCTGGGGCGTTTAAAATTGCTAACGTCGGTGGAACTATCGAAAATATTGTAAATTCAAAACTTCATCGTGCCGGGTCTTGTGGTCTAGTAACTAGATCTGGCGGTCTGTTTAATGAGCTTTCTAATATTATAGCAATTAATGCGGACGGTATATCGGAGGGTGTTGCAATCGGCGGTGACAGATTTGTAGGAAGCGTATTTATTGATAACCTACTGAGAATGGAGTCAAATCCTGCCGTTAAATATATGGTTCTTCTTGGTGAAGTCGGTGGAACTGAAGAATATAAAGTAATAGAAGCGGTAAAATCAGGAAAAATCAAAAAACCTATAATTGCGTGGTGTATCGGTACGATTGCAGAGCATTTTAGTAGCGGCGTTCAATTTGGTCATGCAGGCGCTAGTGCAAATGCAGACGCTGAAACAGCAGTAGCAAAAAACAAGGCTATGGCTGAGGCTGGGATATTTGTACCTGAATCATTCAATGACTTACCAAACAAAATAGGTGAAGTTTATAGAAAGTTAAAAAGTGAAGGCGTAATTAGCGAAATAGAAGAGCCTGAACTAAGAGAGATACCGAAATCTAGAAAATCCAAAAATTTTATTTGTACAATTAGTGATGATAGAGGCGAAGAGGCGCAATATTGCGGCTATCCTATAAGTGCTGTCGCAACTCCAGATACAGGATTTAGTATAGGTGATGTAATGAGTCTATTGTGGTTCAAGAAAAGATATCCAAAATGGGCTACAAACTTTATCGAGACAGTTATCAAAACAGTTGCCGACCATGGTCCTGCTGTTTCAGGTGCACATAATGCAAAAGTTACGGCAAGAGCTGGAAAAGATGTTATAAGCTCTCTAATTTCAGGATTGCTTACAATTGGACCGAGATTTGGCGGTGCTATTGACGGTGCGGCTAAGTACTTCAAATACGGCTACGATAACAATTTAAGTCCAAAAGATTTTATTGATTATATGAAAAAAGAAGGTATTCCGGTTCCTGGTATTGGGCATAGAATCAAATCGGTTAGAAATCCAGACTTAAGAGTTACAGGCTTGAAAAAATATGCAGACGGAAGTTTTCCATCTCATCCATTGCTTGATTATGCGCTTGAAGTTGAAAAACTTACAACAAGTAAAAAAGATAACCTTATCTTGAATGTTGATGGTACAATCGGTGTTTTGATGGTGGATATGTGGAGAAATCTTGGTTACGACAATGATGAAATAGATATATTTATTGATGCCGGGGCATTAAACGCATTCTTTATCCTTGGAAGAAGTATCGGCTTTATCGGTCATATACTAGATGAGAAACGACTTGGTATGCCAATGTACAGACATCCATTTGAAGACATCTTGTATGATGTTCAAATGGCTGAAGATATAGATTAATTTTAAAAAAAGAGGGGGTTCCCCTCTTTTTAAATTCTCCGCGAGCTTCAGTTTGGAGTTGGCGGGGGATTTACCCCTTCCCCAAAGCTTTCCCAAAAGCACTCTTTCCTTAAGTTGCAGGCGGTTTACCCCAACCGTCTGTGTATTAAACAAAACTAGCAGATAATATACTATGAAAAAAGCTTTTACACTTTTGGAAATAGTCTTTGTTGTTACAATAATTGCAATATTATCTATAACTACGTTTAGTTTGTATGAAAATGATGATTTGACAATTGCCAAAGAACAAGTTTTGGAACATATAAGATATACAAGATATCTGGCAATGAGTGAAAGTAAATTTGATCCGATTGAATCATTTTATTTAAATCAAACAGGTTCCGGTCAAAGCGGCATGGGTAAGTATCAACTCTCATTTTGGCAAATAAGATTTATAAAAAGACTATCTACTAATCCACAAGTAATAGGTTATTCTATATATAGTGATAGAGACAGAAAAGGAAATATAGATACGGTTTCGCACATTGAGCCAGCAGTTAATCAATATGATAGAAAGCTAATCCATGCCTTTGGTGACCCTGATAGCCAAAAGGTTAGTGTTGATTCATTTCTGAATCTGCGTTATGGTATCGTAGACGTATACTTTTCAACTTCTTGTCAGCCTGCAGGGTACTCCAGGGTATCAAATGACATAGGAACCATCGTGTTTGACAATAATGGGGTGCCTTATTCTGGCGTTTCTAATGTTAGATCGACAGAATTTATGCTAAAAAATGACTGTAATATTACACTTGTACATAAATCAGGTAAAAAGGCTATAGTAACTGTCAGTAAAGGGACTGGATACGTTTTTGCTTCCCCCTAAAACCACTATTTCCATCCCCTTTCCCTAAACTTTTCAAATATTTTTCAAAACTACTCTTGACAATTTAATTTTACCCTGCTATAATTCCCGTCCCAAAACGTTGAAAGGTTTTGAGAAAGCGAAGGATGAAAATCCAGAGCAAAAGGTTCTCCGGTTATCTTCTGAAGATTTCTTGAGTTTTAAAGATTGACTTTTTATGTTAAAGAGTTTTTATATCTAAACCTTTTTATTCTCTAAATCAGTTTTAGGATGATCTTTGAAAACTAAGTAAGTGAACAAAAAAACTATCTCTTTGAGTAAACCATATAAATTGCGGTTTACAATTAAAAAAAGATACGAATATATTTTACTATATATTAATAAGCCAAGAATTCAATTCTTGAGCTATTTTTCAAACTAACTAATTTTTTTAGAGAGTTTGATCCTGGCTCAGAGTGAACGCTGGCGGCGTGCCTAACACATGCAAGTCGAACGGTGACGAAAGAGCTTGCTCTTTCTGATCAGTGGCGCACGGGTGAGTAACACGTAGCTAATCTGCCCTTGACTAGGGGACAACAGTTGGAAACGACTGCTAATACCCTATATTCCGCTATTACATAAGTAGTAGCGGGAAAGTTTTTCGGTCAAGGATGAGGCTGCGGTCTATCAGCTTGTTGGGGAGGTAATGGCTCACCAAGGCTATGACGGATAGCTGGTCTGAGAGGATGATCAGCCACACTGGAACTGAGACACGGTCCAGACTCCTACGGGAGGCAGCAGTGGGGAATTTTGCTCAATGGGCGCAAGCCTGAAGCAGCAACGCCGCGTGGAGGATGACGGATTTAGGTCTGTAAACTCCTTTTATCAGGGAAGAAATTTGACGGTACCTGATGAATAAGCACCGGCTAACTCCGTGCCAGCAGCCGCGGTAATACGGGGGGTGCAAGCGTTACTCGGAATCACTGGGCGTAAAGGGAGCGTAGGCGTTTTATTAAGTCTCGAGTGAAAGCCCGCAGCTCAACTGCGGAACTGCTCGGGAAACTGATAGAATTGAGTATGGAAGAGGTCGGTGGAATTTCCAGTGTAGGGGTAAAATCCGTAGATATTGGAAGGAATACCAGAAGCGAAGGCGACCGACTGGGACATTACTGACGCTGAGGCTCGAAAGCGTGGGGAGCAAACAGGATTAGATACCCTGGTAGTCCACGCCCTAAACGATGAACACTAGTCGTCGGATAGCTAGTCTATTCGGTGACGCAGCTAACGCATTAAGTGTTCCGCCTGGGGAGTACGGCCGCAAGGTTAAAACTCAAAGGAATAGACGGGGACCCGCACAAGCGGTGGAGCATGTGGTTTAATTCGAAGATACGCGAAGAACCTTACCCGGACTTGACATGTAAAGAATCCTGCAGAAATGTAAGAGTGCTAGCTTGCTAGAACTTTAACACAGGTGCTGCATGGCCGTCGTCAGCTCGTGTCGTGAGATGTTGGGTTAAGTCCCGCAACGAGCGCAACCCTCGTTCTTAGTTGCCAGCAGTTCGGCTGGGCACTCTAAGAAGACTGCCTGCGTAAGCGGGAGGAAGGTGGGGATGATGTCAGGTCATCACGGCCCTTATGTCCGGGGCAACACACGTGCTACAATGGGGCGTACAAAAAGTTGCAATACCGCGAGGTGGAGCCAATCTCAAAAACGCCTCTCAGTTCGGATTGTAGTCTGCAACTCGACTACATGAAGTTGGAATCGCTAGTAATCGTAGATCAGCTATGCTACGGTGAATACGTTCCCGGGTCTTGTACTCACCGCCCGTCACACCATGGGAGTTGATATAGCCTTAAGTCAGGACGCTAACCGTAAGGAGGCTACTGCCCACGGCTGTATCAGCGACTGGGGTGAAGTCGTAACAAGGTAACCGTAGGAGAACCTGCGGTTGGATCACCTCCTTTCTAGAGAAATATTCATTCTATTCGTTTAGATGAATATAGAAAGAGATAGTTTCACTTACTTAGTTTTGAGAGATCGAAACGATTATCTCTTATTAGGGGAATTAGCTCAGCTGGGAGAGCGCCTGCTTTGCACGCAGGAGGTCAGCGGTTCGATCCCGCTATTCTCCACCATGTAGCGTAGCGGAATTCCGCAGCAGTGCGAGGACAAGAGGGTTTGTAGCTCAGGTGGTTAGAGCACACCCCTGATAAGGGTGAGGTCGATGGTTCGAGTCCATTCAAACCCACCATAAAACAATAAAATTGGTGAAAGCTCGAATTCTTTAAAACTTATAAATTTGAAAAACCTAAAAAGAGTTCTTGATTTAAGAGTTCTTTTTAGGTTTTAGACCTAAACTTTAGTAGAAATTTTTCTGCTAAACAGTTTAAACCTATATGTTTCTTTTAAAATTTGTTGTCAATAATAAAAATCAAAAAGTTTTTTAGTCTGAAAAAATTAAAAAACCTTAGTGTATTCATACTCTTAATAAGGCGATGATATAAAGTTTCTTTGGGCCGCAAAAGACCAAAGAAATGAAAGTAAGCTACTAAGAGCAGACGGGGAATGCCTTGGGTGGAAGAGGCGATGAAGGACGTGCAAGGCTGCGATAAGTTTCGGGGAGCCGCCAAGAGGCTTTGATCCGGAAATTTCCGAATGGGGAAACCCAATATAGAGGAATCTATATTACCCTTTTATGGGAGCGAACCTGGTGAAGTGAAACATCTCAGTAGCCAGAGGAAGAGAAATCAAACGAGATTCCCCAAGTAGCGGTGAGCGAACGGGGAAAAGGCCAAACCAATAGCTTGCTATTGGGGTTGTAGGACTGTATAACGCATTCAAACGAATTAGTAGAACACTCTGGAAAGTGTGGCCATAGCGGGTGATAGCCCCGTATACGAAAATTCCGATGAGCCGACAGTATCCTGAGTAGGTCGGGGCACGTGTAATCCTGACTGAATCTGGGGGGACCACCCTCCAAGCCTAAATACTACTTCCACACCGATAGTGAACAAGTACCGTGAGGGAAAGGTGAAAAGAACGGCGGGTAGCCGAGTGAAATAGATCCTGAAACCGTCTGCTTACAATCATTCAGAGCCCTATGGCGCAAGCCAGGGTGATGGACTGCCTTTTGCATAATGAGCCTGCGAGTTGTGGTGTCCGGCAAGGTTAAGTTTATACCGAGCCGTAGCGAAAGCGAGTCTAAACAGGGCGTTTAGTCGGATGCTGCAGACCCGAAGCTAAGTGATCTATCCATGGCCAGGTTGAAGCGGGTGTAAGAGCTCGTGGAGGACCGAACCGGTAAGTGTTGAAAAACTTTCGGATGAGCTGTGGATAGGGGTGAAAGGCCAATCAAACTTAGTGATAGCTGGTTCTCTCCGAAATATATTTAGGTATAGCGTCATGAAGCAACACATAGGGGTAAAGCACTGATTGGGCTAGGGCTGCTTACCGCGGTACCAAACCCTGTCAAACTCTGAATACTATGTGCCAAGCCATGGCAGTCAGGCGGCGAGTGATAAAATCCGTCGTCAAGAGGGGAACAACCCAGACTACCAAATAAGGCCCCCAAGTCGTACCTGAGTGGAAAAGGATGTGGGACTACTTTGACAACCAGGATGTTGGCTTAGAAGCAGCCACCATTTAAAGAAAGCGTAACAGCTCACTGGTCTAGTGGACCTGCGCCGAAAATATAACGGGGCTAAGGTACGCGCCGAATTTGTAGATTTCCTTTTAGGAAGTGGTAGGAGAGCGTTCGTGTCAGCGTCGAAGGTGTACCGGTAAGGAGCGCTGGAGCGGCACGAAGTGAGCATGCAGGCATGAGTAGCGATAAAAGAGGTGAGAATCCTCTTCGCCGTAAACCCAAGGTTTCCGACGCTATGTTCGTCATCGTCGGGTTAGTCGGGTCCTAAGATGAGTCCGAAAGGGGTAGTCGATGGCAAATAGGTTAATATTCCTATACCGATTATTGAGCGTGATGAGGGGACGCATATGGTTAAACGAGGCAAGTGATGGAATACTTGCTCGAAGGGTGTAGGCTAGTGTGTAGGCAAATCCGCACACTATTAGGCTGAGACCTGACAGGCTCTTCAAAGTCTTCGGACAGCGAGGAGAATCGTTGATACCCCAGTGCCAAGAAAAGCCTCTAAGCTTATCAATAATTGCTCGTACCGTAAACCGACACAGGTGGGTGGGTAGAATATACTAAGGCGCGTGGAAGAACTCTGGTTAAGGAACTCTGCAAATTGACACCGTAACTTCGGAATAAGGTGTGCCCATAAGGTGTAGGAACTTGCTTCCGAAGCTTGATTGGGTTGCAAAAAATAGGCCATCCCGACTGTTTATCAAAAACACAGCACTCTGCTAACACGTAA